>OGKW01001432.1_pt1 | contig 13918 bp, 14 predicted proteins | sample 1572601 | NCBI WGS metagenome assembly OGKW01 (sample SAMEA2581875, study PRJEB24529) | metagenome | biome: Human gut stool | place: China | collected 2011
ACATTGTAGTCATCGCAAGAAATACAGCAAAAGACATTTCATATCATGAAGTGGAAAGTGCTTTGTTACATCTTGGAGGTCTTCATAAAATTTTGAAGTAAAGATTTTAGAAAAGAAGATGGAATCATTTTGAAAAAAATATTGATTGCTTTGATTAAATTTTATAGAAAGTATATTTCTCCGATGAAAACAACAAAATGTCCATACTACCCGACCTGTTCCACCTACGGGTTAGAGGCTGTCGAAAAGTATGGAGCTGTCAAAGGTGGGGCGTTAGCGCTTTGGAGAATTATAAGATGTAATCCTTTTTCAAAAGGCGGATATGATCCCGTTCCATAATTGGAGGTATTTTCAGTGTCAGAGATGTTATTAACAGCATACAATGGTGCCATTCTTGGACCAATTGCAAAATTACTTGGCTGGATAATGAATGGCATGTATATTTTAATGGAAAAAGTTGGAATTACCAACGTTGGACTTTCTATTATTTTATTTACCATTGTTATTTATGCTTTAATGTTCCCATTGACTTATAAACAGCAGAAGTTTTCGAAGTTATCCCAGAAGATGAACCCGGAACTTCAGGCGGTCCAGAAAAAGTATAAGGATAAAAAAGATACCGTATCCATGCAGAATATGCAGGCTGAGACACAGCAGATCTATGAGAAGTATGGTGTTTCACCGACAGGCAGCTGTGTGCAGATGTTAATCCAGATGCCTTTATTGTTAGCTTTGTACCGTGTGTTTATGAATGTTCCTGCCTATATCAGCAGTGTGAAGGATGTTTATCTTGATCTGGTTGATAAGATCATGGCAACAAGCGGCTATCAGGATATTATGACAAACCTGATGAGCACATTAAAATTGAACACAGTACAGGTTGATTTTACGGCAACAGATACAACAACCTTACAGAATTATGTAGTAGATGTTTTATCAAAAATGAGTTCTACCGGATGGGATTCCTTAAGAGAGTCATTCCCGGCGCTCACAGATTCCATTGATTCTACATATGGTGTAGTTTCTCATGTAAACAACTTTATAGGATTAAATATTTCAGATACTCCATTTCAGATCATCAAAGCTGCATTTGCAGGTGGAAGTATTCTGATGGCAGTTCTTGCATTGCTGATTCCTGTGATTTCTTATTTGACACAGGTTTTAAATATCAAGTTAATGCCAACGGCTGCAACAGCAGGTGGAGATAATGACCAGATGGCTCAGCAGATGAAGATGATGAACCGTACCATGCCATTATTCTCACTGGTAATGTGTTTTACTGTTCCGGTCGGTCTCGGTATCTACTGGATTGCAAGTGCGGTTGTAAGAAGTATCCAGCAGTTCTTCTTAAATAAACATTTTGATAAGATTGATCTGGACGATATTATTGCAAAGAATCAGGAAAAAGCAAAGAAAAAACGTGAGAAAATGGGAATCTCCGAAAACCAGATTTCCAATGCTGCACGTATGAACACAAGACAGGTTACAGCAAGTTCCAAGAGTTCCGTTAAGACAACGGCAGAGAAAGAACTTGAACTTGAGAAGGCAAATGCATTGAAAGCGAATGCAAAACCTGGAAGTATGGCTGCAAAAGCAAACCTGGTCCGTGAATTTAACGAGAGAAATAATAAGAAAAACTAACAGATTATTTTTCAAAAACGTGTTGGTAAGATAACGTATATGTGGAGGTTATTGTTATGGAGTATATTGAAGTATCAGCAAGAACAGTCGATGATGCTATCACAGAAGCTCTTGTAAAACTTGGAGCTACCAGTGATCAGATTGAATATGAAGTAATCGAAAAAGGAAGCACAGGATTTTTAGGAATCGCAAGAAAAGATGCTGTGATCAAAGTTCGTAAGAAATATTCTGTAGAAGGTGATATCACAGAATTTTTACAGAAAATCTTTGCTGCTATGGATCTTAAAGTTGAGATCATTATTGAAAAAGCAGAAGATGGTAATACTTACAACGTAGAACTGAAAGGAGATGACATGGGTATCCTCATTGGTAAAAGAGGACAGACTCTCGACTCCCTGCAGTATCTTGCAAACCTTGCAGTGAATAAAAATTCTGAGGAATACATTAAAGTTAAGATTGATACAGAAGATTACCGCAAGAGAAGAAAAGAGACATTGGAGAATCTTGCAAAGAACATTGCATACAAAGTAAAGAGAACAAAACGTCCTGTTTCTTTAGAACCAATGAATCCTTTTGAGAGAAGAGTTATCCATTCTGCATTGCAGAATGATAAGTTTGTAACAACACACAGCGAAGGCGAAGAGCCATACAGACATGTGGTTGTTACTTTAAAAAGAGATAGAGAAAGATAAATTCAAGTATAGAATTTAAAAGACCAGAAGCTGCACGTTACAAAGCTTTATGAAAATGCCGGAAATGATATGGCAGGTTCTTATGAAGTTTTGCGGCGTGCAGTTTTGTACATGGAAAGGATATCACTATGGGAACGGATACCATTGCTGCAATTGCAACTGCAATGACAAGTTCAGGAATCGGAATCGTAAGAATCAGCGGAGACGAGGCAGTTTCTATCACAGACCGTATTTTTGAAATGAAGAATCAGAAAAAGTTAGAAGATATGCCAACGCATACAATTCACTATGGTCATATTCATGATGGAGATGAAGTGATCGATGAAGTTATGGTTGTTCTGATGAGAGGACCGAAAAGTTATACCAGGGAAGATACGGTTGAGATAGACTGTCATGGCGGCGTTTATGTCATGAAGAGAATTTTAGAAACAGTTATCAAATATGGTGCGCGTCCTGCAGAGCCGGGTGAATTTACAAAACGTGCATTTTTAAATGGAAGAATTGATCTCTCACAGGCAGAATCCGTTATTGATGTTATCAATTCCAAGAATGAATTTGCATTAAAAAGTTCGTTGAGCCAGCTTTCCGGTTCTGTTTCAGAAAAAATCAAAGAAATCCGCGGAACTGTTTTACATGAGATTGCGTTTATCGAAAGTGCATTAGATGATCCGGAGCACATCAGTCTGGATGGATATCCGGAAAAACTATCCGGTATAGTATCGGATGTGATAAAAAAAATTGATAAACTGCTTGCAAACAGCGATAATGGAAAAATGTTAAAAGAAGGTATTTCAACTGTTATTGTCGGAAAGCCGAATGCCGGAAAATCTTCTCTTTTAAATTCTCTGGTTGGAGAAGAGAAGGCAATCGTTACAGATATTGCGGGAACAACACGGGATGTTCTGGAAGAACAGATTAATTTAAATGGTATTATATTGAATATCATTGATACCGCCGGAATCCGTGACACGGAAGATGTCGTGGAAAAAATCGGTGTGGAACGTGCAAAGAAATATTTGAATAATGCCGATCTTGTTATTTATGTAGTTGACACATCCACAGCGTTAGATGAAAATGATCATGAGATCATGGAATTATTGAAAGACAGACATGCAATCGTTTTGTTAAATAAATCTGATTTAAGTCCGGTCACAACTGTGGAAGATATCAGAAAACATCTGGATAAAAAAATGATCTCAATTTCTGCAAAAGAGCAGACCGGAATGGATGATCTTGAAGAAACGATCAAAGAAATGTTCTTCTCTGGGGAAGTTACATTTAATGATGAAGTTTATATTACGAATATCAGACATAAAACATCTTTACAGGAAGCTTTACGAAGTTTACATTTAGTATTGCAGAGTATTGCAGATGATATGCCGGAAGATTTTTATTCCATTGATCTGATGAATGCTTACGAGGAACTTGGAAATATTATCGGAGAATCTGTGGAAGATGATCTGGTAAATGAAATCTTCAGTAAATTCTGTATGGGTAAATAAAAAATAATTTGCAGATTGTAAATGTGAAAGAGAATCATTCAAAATCTTATATGAGTTGAGGACAGAAAAATGGAAGAGAAGAAGATTCCGTATGTAGAGGAAGAATATGATGTGGTTGTAGTCGGAGCCGGACATGCCGGATGCGAGGCAGCATTGGCGTGTGCAAGACTCGGACTGGAAACAATTATTTTTACCGTGAGTGTAGACAGTATAGCGATGATGCCGTGTAATCCGAATATTGGAGGAAGTTCCAAAGGACATCTGGTTCGTGAGATCGATGCGCTCGGTGGTGAGATGGGAAAAAATATCGATAAGACATTTATCCAGTCCAAGATGTTAAATAAATCCAAAGGTCCGGCCGTTCATTCACTGCGTGCGCAGGCAGATAAAATGAATTATAGTATGGAGATGCGTAAGACGCTTCAGAATACCGATCATCTTACCATCCGTCAGGCAGAAGTTTCTGAAATTATCACGGAAACAGCAGCGCTGGAAAACGGAAAAGAAATTCAGAAAATGAAAGGCGTGAAAACGTTTTCAGGTGCGGTTTATCATTGTAAGGCAGTCGTATTGTGCACAGGAACTTATCTTCGCGCAAGATGTCTGACCGGTGAGATGATCACATACACCGGACCAAACGGTCTGCAGGCAGCAAATCATCTGACAGATTCCCTGAAAGCGCATGGAATTGAAATGTTCCGTTTTAAGACAGGAACACCTGCACGAATCGACAAAAGGTCTGTTGATTTTTCAAAAATGCAGGAGCAAAAGGGTGATGAGAGAGTTGTACCTTTTTCCTTTACAACTAATCCTGAAGATGTGCAGATCGACCAGGTTTCCTGCTGGCTGACTTATACAAATGAGAAAACACATGAAATCATCCGGAATAACTTGGACCGCTCTCCAATTTATGCAGGAATTATTGAAGGTACAGGACCAAGATACTGTCCTTCCATTGAAGATAAGGTTGTAAAATTTGCGGATAAGGACAGACATCAGATTTTTATTGAACCGGAAGGAATAAATACGAATGAGATGTATGTTGGAGGAATGTCTTCCTCTTTACCGGAAGATGTCCAGCATGAAATGTACCGCACGCTGCCGGGACTTGAACATGTGAAAATTGTCCGTAATGCTTATGCAATTGAGTATGATTGTATCAATCCAAATCAGTTGTATGCTACTCTGGAATTTAAAAATATCAAAGGACTGTTTTCGGGTGGTCAGTTTAATGGAAGCAGTGGTTATGAGGAGGCTGCCTGTCAGGGGTTAGTTGCCGGAATCAATGCAGCCATGAGCATTCTCGGAAAAGAGCCTCTGATATTAGATCGCTCCGAGGCTTATATAGGAGTTTTGATTGATGATCTTGTGACAAAAGAAAATCATGAGCCGTATCGCATGATGACTTCCCGTGCAGAATATCGTTTGCTGCTTCGTCAGGATAATGCTGATCTCCGTTTATCAAAAAAAGGATATGAGATTGGTCTGATCTCACAGGAGCGTTATGAATGGATCTGTCAGAAGGAAGTATTGATCCAGAAAGAGATTGAACGTGTTGCCGGAGTTAAGATCGGTGCTAATAAAGAGGTTCAGGCTCTTTTGGAAAGTTACGGAAGTATTCCATTAAATACAGGAACAACTTTAACAGAACTCATTCGCAGACCTGAACTTGATTATGAGAAATTAGCTCCGATCGATAAGGAAAGACCTGAGCTGCCTTATGATGTAGTTGAACAGGTTAATATCAATATCAAGTATGATGGTTATATCGTGCGTCAGATTAAACAGGTAGAGCATTATAAAAAACTGGAAAATAAAAAAATAGCAGAAGATTTTGATTATGATGAAGTACCAAGCCTCCGTATTGAAGCCAGACAGAAGTTGAAACTTTACAGACCGTTATCAATTGGCCAGGCATCGAGAATTTCAGGAGTCTCCCCGGCAGACATTTCGGTGCTTTTGGTTTATATGGAGCAGATGAAATATCATAAAGGAAATATAAAATGACATATAATTTAGAAAAATTTTTAAAAGGTCTGGAAGAACTTCAGATTGAATTAAGCGATAATCAGATACAGCAGTTTATCAGATATTATGAGATGCTGGTGGAAAAAAATAAAGTTATGAATCTGACTGCAATCACAGAATTTGATGAAGTCATTGAAAAACATTTTCTGGACAGTCTCTCCCTGATCAAAGTGTATGATCTCAAAAAAGAAGTTTCAGTGATGGACATGGGAACCGGCGCCGGATTTCCTGGGATTCCTTTGAAAATCGCATTTCCAAATCTGAGGATGACACTTGCTGATTCTCTGAATAAAAGAATATTATTTTTACAGGAAGTGATAGAGGAACTTGGATTAAAAGAGATTGAAGCACTTCACGCGAGAGCAGAGGAGCTTGGAAAAAATAATGAATATCGTGAAAAGTTTGATCTGGTTGTCTCAAGGGCAGTCGCAAATCTTTCTTCCTTAGAAGAGTATTGTGTTCCTTTTGTAAAAATAGGTGGAAACTTTATTTCTTACAAATCCGGTGAAATTGAAGAGGAAGTTGCTAATGCAAAAAATGCAACATTTTTGCTTGGAGGAAAAATGAAAGAAGTCTATAAATTTGATCTGTATGAGCAGAAAAGATCGTTTGTCGTGATCGATAAGGTGAAGGGAACGCCGAAAACTTATCCGAGAAAAGCTGGAACACCGACAAAGACACCGTTGTAAAAATAATAGTTACTGAGTGATGTAATAATTGGGTGATAAAATAAATCACCATATACATAAACTCCTGTCTTTTTTATGATGCAATAACATGCTTAAATGTAAAAAATTTTTACATTCTATTATAAAACGTGTTTTTAATGCATCATTTGGAGGACAGGAGTTTTTTCTTTTTATTATTAAATTCTAAAATAATCCTACTTTAAAAACATATCAATTGCTTCCACAACTTTATCGGCAATCTCTAACTGTGGATATTTTTTACAGTTGGATAAGTATACGATTTCATTTCTGGAGTTTGTCTTTTTATAAGAATCTGCAATTGCGATTGCATCTTTCATGTTTCGACTTTCAATCACATAAATTGGAGTTTCTAATTTTTTCAGCGCATGTTCAATACTATTCTTTGTGTAATTTGCTTCCATGCTTGCCATTAAATATTTACCATGACTGAAATTCATGTGGGCTGCTTCGTAGTATGCGTCAATTAATTTGGAAGAAACCAACTGTGGTCTCGCATAATATTCCTCGCGGAAATCTTTGGTGATGTAAGTATTGCTAACTTTGATGTTGTAAAGGAATGTTCCAATCACAGGGAGTTCCAATAATGTTTTTTTCACAGATGCATATTTATCGGTTGTAATATGAAGATCTTTCAAAGAGGTCGGATTGATTGCAATAATAGAATTTGCAAGATCTTTATTCATATTGCATGCTAGTGTTACAAATGAAATAGATTCATTTGATGCAACAATATCTGGTTTTTCTCCAATCACATTTTTGATAAAATCAGTTATAAGCTGAACATATAAATAATTGGTGTAAGTTAAGTATGGTTTTGCAGAGCGTCCACATCCAAGTAAGTCCAGTGTGTAGACAGTATGTTTCTTTTCCAGTTTACGGATCACTTTGCACCATTCATAAGAAGAGCTGACCGGATTCAGATCGTGAATCAGCAATAACGGACTGCCTGATCCGCGTTTCGTATAATAAATCTGTCCGTTTTTCCAATCGTAAAAATTGCCGTTCTCTGCTTTCAAAATATTCTTGATATCAGCTGTCATATTAATAAATCTGTTAACAAAATGGATTGTTCCAGCGGCAAGAGCTGTCAGTAGAAAAAAATGTTTAATATTCTTCTTCATAAAAACCTCCTCATTTATTTTATGATCATTCAAAAATGTATTTGATATAATTGAAAATTCGTTTCACCATTTCATAATCATAAATCTTTATTTAATAATATTATATCCGCTTTTTATAACATATACAAATTAATTTTTGAAAAATCATTCATTTTTTTTACATATTTTGAAAATTTTAATTTACTTAAAAAATAATATAACTATAACTGTAGTATAATTGTTTTTAAAATAATGATATGTTATAATGTGCGTAAGCAATGAGCAGTGCCAATCGAGAATATGCAGACCGGATATGCTTGCATGGTGAGGTCTGTATATATCGAGAGTGATAGGGCGAATGTCCGTCAGCCAGGATAGCAGCTTTATTAATGATTACTTAAAAGTAAAGGAACAAGTGATTATGGTTATAGAATATTTACAGCAAATAAAAGATTCTTATTTCGAACAAAAACATGCATTAGAAAAACAGTTAAATTTATTAGAAATTCAATTAAAAGAAAATACTGGAATGATAAAAATGTTGGAGGAAACAAATGATTCGTGCTATGAACTGTTTACACCTAGAAATGTTAATTCAAAGAATAAAGCTAAAATTAATGAACTGATGGAAGAACAGAAAAGTATCAATGAGTCTATAGAAAATTTGAAAAATTCTATCAAAGAATATTCTAGTAAGATAGAACAATTAGATCAGATAGTGGAAGAAGAAAATCGAGAAATTGAAATTGTTCAGGAATATACGGAAGCAATGACACAACAGAATATAGTAAGTGAAGATGAAAAGGAATCATCGGAAGATAAATTACTTGATAGTATGAAGAATATTTTAAACCGGGTGGAGTTATGCAGCCAGTTGATTGATATTGATCCAGTTCGATGCAGATTGGAATTAAGTTCTGTTATGAAAATTCTTACTGATCTGATTGAAGAAAAAGATAAATCGGATTTTTGAAATATATATTTCTAAAAGAGATACTTTTCCAAATTAAACTAAATTCATAAATCTATTAGGCAGATAAATTATATATAAAGGAAAAACACATATGAGTAACAAAATATATAAGAGTAAGATGAAAGACGAAAATAGATTACTTGGAAAATTTGTGAATATATCATTAATCGCATTATCAATTATCTTTGTGTTATTATTTTTGAAAATAATAGTAATGGAAATATCATTTCATAAAATGATTGCGGAAATGGTTGAGGGGATTGATTATTACATTGAAGATATAGTAATAACAGATAAAGAAACTGTAGAGGACTATAATGGTTCGGAATCAGGATCAACGAATTATTTCTTTCACTATGGACATGATACTGATAAGCGGATACAAGTAAATCAAAAAGTGTATTCTCAATATAATGTAGGAGATATGTTCCCAGCTTATACAAAGGATCATTATTATTATGGTTCAACAATTAATTCGGTTTTGCCAAAAACTGAGTATAAAAACAATGAATTAAGTAAAGCCGGTATCGTAACAATCGGTTGCCTAATACTATTACTGCTTATATATAAATGGATTGATAATTTAGGAAAAAAGACAAACAATCAATAGTTAAGATCTTAAAATGTTTCACGTGAAACATTTTAAGGTCTATTTTATATTTTTACAATATTTAGTAGGCTCTTATAATATGAAATACTATAGTTTGAAGTAACACAATAAAAATATAAATGTTTCACGTGAAACATTTTTGGATAATTAATCATAGCATTTGAAATATAGAAGTGTTATAATATACAACGTAGAAAAAAACAACAAAAATATCTGCTTATAAAATAGTAAAATATCCAGCTATTATGGAATGAAAATTGATTATATCATGAAGCACAAATCTATGATCGTTATCTATACCCGCTTCGCTCGGTAGATTATATCATACACGAAAAAACACATGATTCACAGAGCAGTCTTTATTTATATTATTATAAAGAAACATAATAGCTAATAACAGAACTATGGGAAAGGAAAATATAATGGGTAGAATTATAGCAGTAGCAAACCAAAAGGGTGGTGTTGGTAAGACAACAACAGCAATTAATCTGGCTGCTTGTCTTGCGGAAGCAGGAAAAAAAGTATTAACAATTGACCTTGATCCACAGGGAAATATGACAAGTGGACTTGGAGTAGATAAAAATGAAGTGGAAAATACAGTTTATGAGTTAATACTTGATGAATGTTCCGTTAAAGAAAGTATGACGGATACGGTTATAGACGGAATGAAAGTAATTCCATCAAATGTAAATCTTGCCGGAGCTGAAATCGAATTATTAGGTATTCCAGAAAAGGAATACATATTAAGAAATGCTGTTGATTATATCAAAGAAGATTATGATTTTATTGTAATTGATTGTCCGCCATCTTTAAATATGCTGACAATTAACGCAATGACAACTGCAAACTCTGTCCTGGTTCCAATTCAATGTGAATATTATGCGCTGGAAGGATTGAGCCAGTTAATACATACCATTGATCTTGTACAACAAAGATTAAATCCAAATCTTTTGATTGAAGGAGTTGTCTTTACAATGTATGACGTGCGCACAAATCTTTCTAATCAGGTAGTTGAAAATGTAAGAAATAATTTAGATGCAAAAATATATGATACATTGATACCAAGAAATATTCGTCTGGCAGAGGCACCATCTTATGGATTGCCAATTAACTTATATGATTCCAAATCTGCCGGAGCAGAAAGTTACCGTTTACTTGCAAAAGAAGTAATAGATAGAAAGGATATTTAAAATATGGCAACCGCAAAGAAAAATGGATTAGGCAAGGGACTTGATTCACTTATTACTAATAAAGTAAATAATGCAAAAACAACAACAGCAACAATAAAACCAGCTGTTAAAAAAGATGAAAAAGTAGTGGAAGGTATACTCGTTAACATTAATAAAGTAGAACCAAACAGAGAACAGCCAAGGAAAAATTTTGATGAGGATGCACTTTTGGAATTAGCAGAGTCCATCAAACAGTTTGGTGTTTTACAACCATTACTTGTACAACAGAAAGATGATTACTATGAGATCATTGCTGGCGAAAGAAGATGGAGAGCTGCCAAACTTGCTAATTTAAAAGAGGTTCCTGTTATTATCAAAAAATTAACAGAACAGGAAGTTGTAGAAATTTCACTTATTGAAAATATCCAGCGTGAAAACTTAAATCCAATTGAAGAGGCAATTGCATATAAAAGACTTTTAACAGAATTCAATTTAAAACAGGATGAAGTAGCGGAACGTGTATCTAAAAGCAGAACAGCAGTAACAAATTCAATGCGTTTGCTGAAATTAAATGAAAAAGTTCAACAGATGGTTATTGATGATATGATTTCTACCGGCCATGCCAGAGCACTGCTAGGTCTTAATGATCTGGAAAAACAATACACGGTAGCTCAGCAGATATTTGACGAAAAGCTAAGCGTTCGTGAAACAGAAAAATTAGTAAAAAAAATCCAGCAGGAAAAAAATCAGAAAGATACGGAAAAAAATAAAAAAATAGATCCGAAATTAGAAGCAATCTGCCATGACCTGGAAGAGAAGATGAAAGGAATTTTTGGAACAAAGGTTGCTATTAATCAGAAAGATAACAAAAAAGGAAAAATCGAAATCGAATATTATTCCATGGATGAACTGGATCGCATTATGGATTTATTCAGAACTATAGAAAAATAATAGAGTATTTTTATAAAAATCGATTCAATAAAAATAAGTTCATTATATGAAACAGCAGAAGGAGAAAAAATGATTTCACAGTATTTAGGATTTGATTCAGATTATATTATCATTGGACTGGCAGCACTGGTTTTAATACTTATTATTTTAATGATTATAAATGTAGTTCAAATGAGTAAATTGAAAAAGAGCTATAAGATTTTTATGAAAGGAAAAAATGCAAAAAACTTAGAGGATACACTTATTAAAAGGTTAAATCAGGTAGATGATCTGATAAATGCAAATTCCGCAAACGAAAAAAATATAAAAACCTTATTCCAGAACATGCAGAGAACATATCAGAAAATGGGACTTGTAAAATATGATGCATTTAATGAGATGGGTGGCAAGCTGAGTTTTTCTCTGGCAATGCTTGATGTGAAAAATAATGGATTTATCATTAATGCAATGCACACAAGAGAGGGCTGTTATACCTATATTAAAGAAATCATTGATGGAAATTCAGTGATTGTTTTATCCGGTGAAGAACAGGAAGCATTAAACAACGCAATGGGGGAAAATAACATTGCAAAATAGAAAGACATATTATATAATAAAGTCCGTCTTGTAAATAATAAAATTGGTTTACATAATTTAAAAAAAATCGGAAAGGAGGATAGTAGTATGCACAAATTTTTAAGAGCAGTCGGTTTTTCAAAAATCACAAAAGAAGAGCTGAATGATATTTTTCAAAAAATAATAGAGAGACCAATGCTGCAGAAAGTGGCAGAGGATTCCGAAGGTAATGAGTTTGCAGAACTCTCTATCGAGTTTGGAGATTTCTTTGGACTGTCTTTGAGAGGAACATTTAATGAGAATGATTCTTTTGAGATGAGCTACTACTATCCTTATTTTTGTGGTAATAAAATTTCAACGACAGAACAGATTGATATTGAAAAACATGCGGAAAAAGAATCTTATGCCGGAATCTGTGATGAGGTAAGACTTGGTGTTACATTGATTTTTTATTTGCAGAATGTGGCGGATTATCTTGCTGTGAAAAATAATAAATTTTACATGAGTCAGGCAAATGGAACAGTGCTTGCTGCGCTTTCTACAGAAGGAAAAATTTTACTTCCAATTAACAAAGATGAACATAAGCAAAAGCTGACAGAACAGACTATGAACGAAAGAAATGGATTGATCGCTGCAGCCAGAAAGGGAGATGAAGATGCTATCGAGAATCTGACTTTGGAAGATATCGACACTTATTCCCTTCTTTCAAGACGTGTACAGCATGAAGACATTTTGAGTATTGTGGATTCTTACTTTATGCCTTATGGAATTGAAAGTGATCAGTATTCCATTCTTGGTGAAATCATGGATTGCAGACTATTGCAAAATTCATATACAGAAGAAAATGTTTATGCGATAGATATCAAATGTAATGATGTAGAATTTCCAATCTGCATCAATCAGAAAGATCTGATTGGTGAACCAGCAGTTGGAAGAAGATTCAAAGGAAACATCTGGTTACAGGGAAGTATTAATTACAGAGATTAGTGATTTTTACAAAATCACTAATCTGATGAAAGAAAAAGATTGAACTTCTCTGATAGTTGGAATATAATAAACAAGTATTTGTTCCCTTAGTTAAATGGATATAACGGGGTCCTCCTAAGACTCTATTGTAGGTTCGATTCCTATAGGAGACGCTCATTTTTAGCGGTAATGAAGATAGTTTCATTGCCGCTTTTTTCATGCAGAATTGTAATTTCAGTGACAAATTTGTCAGCGAAGCAGGACTGAAAATACTGATTTTGTCAGCGGGGATGGATGCTTGTCACCAATTCACACTTTCCTAGCCGTCACCCAGAGGGATTAACTATAGTGTAGACCATAATTTGGGAAAGAAAAGCATTGAGCTGATTGGAGAGGAATGTGGGGACAGCCCCAAACAGGTTCAGAGGTATATCAAAATCACAGAACTTATTCCTGAAATGCTTGAAAAAGTGGATGACGGAAGCATGGGATTTACTCCGGCAGTTCAGTTGTCATTTCTGAAAAAGAAGGAGCAAAAGGAAATGCTGGATGCAATGGAATTTGCACAGTGCACACCATCACTTTCCCAGGCACTCCGTATAAAGAAATTGAGCGCAGATGTTACCAACAGACATTATCAGGGTGGATTTCCCCAAACTGTGCGAAGAGAGTGTGTTGGAGGAAGGGGTATTAGATGAAGATACAGCTGATTGATTTTGGAGGGAGAAGTCCAGAGAGAGCTCATGCCAATGATGCCGGTGCTGATGTATTCAGTCCCAAGGATGCTGTGATCCGGCCGGGAGATATCTGTAAGTTGCCTCTGGGATTTGGATGCCAGTCCTGATACCGTATTTTACTTTTGAAAACTGGAAGGAGCGTGGTACGGGGGCTTTTGGTTCCACTGGGAGATAAGGAGAACCTCTTCGCAGAGATTCTCCTTGATTTTAAACGGTAGGTTTTGTAGGTCTTACTGTAAGCTGTAAACCGAGATGCTGAAAAATATTAAGCAGTGTTCCGAGAT
>OGKW01001443.1_pt1 | contig 13831 bp, 13 predicted proteins | sample 1572601 | NCBI WGS metagenome assembly OGKW01 (sample SAMEA2581875, study PRJEB24529) | metagenome | biome: Human gut stool | place: China | collected 2011
TTGTCCATCATGCCTGTAAAATTGAAACGTCCGCCGGTCCCGAACAGGGGAGCGGCGGACGCTTGAAGCCATTCCCTTGGATCAGAAGAGGGAAGTCAGGCTGTTGATGCCGATAACCAGAGAGATCAGGAACACCGCGGCGCCCAGCACATTCTGGATCATGCTGTTCTTGTACTGGCCCATAACGCGGCTGCGGCTGGTCACATAGACCAGGGTGAACACAATGATGGGAAGGAAGATACCGTTGACGGCCTGGGCAGTCATGATGATCCAAATGGGGTTGAAGCCGGTGGCGGCCACGATGATGCCGGCCACGACCACGGCAATGTTCGTCCAGAAGAAGCGCTTATCCTTTTTGTTCATCTCCCAGCCAAACAGACCGGCCAGAACATAGGACACGCCCAGGGGGGTGATGACCGCGGAGGAGATCCCGGCGGCAATCAGGCCCATAGCCAGGAAGGGGACGGAGAAGCTGCCCAGAGTGGGCTCCAGCTGGACGGCCATGTCAATGGCAGAGTTGACCTCCATACCGCGCATCACAGTACCGGCGGTGATCATCACAGAGCCGGTGATCAGGCCGCCGATGATCATGGAAACGGTGGTGTCGAACCGGGCCAGGGGGAGCTGCTTGGGGTCGTGCCAGGTCTTGCGGGAGGAGGTGGCGTGGATGAACATATTATAGGGGACGACGGTGGTGCCGATGAGGGAGACGCAGGTCATAATGGAGCCCTCGGGAACAGAGGGAAGCGCGCCGGAAAATACCGTGCCCAGGTCAGGCTTGACCACGATCATAGTCACCACAAAAACGATGGCCATCACGGAGACACAGACGGACAGCAGCTTTTCCAGGGATTTGACCGCGTCGCCAATGTTGATGATTACCAGGATACAGCAGCCCCAGATGGGTGCAATGATGTTGGAGGGGATCCCGGTGATGGCGGAGAGACCGATGGCGGTGCCGGTGAGGTCGCCGCCCATGTATGCAAATCCGCCCAGCGTGATCGCGGCCGCAACCAGAGCCACCATGAGCCATTTCAGGGGGGGACGGTCGGACAGGTCCTTGACCAGCTCCTCAGCCAGTCCGTTCTGGGTTACGATACCCAGCCGGGCGGCCATCTCCTGCATGACGATGACGGCGATGACAGAGAATACCACTGTCCACAGCAGCGCGTAGCCATAGCCCGCACCGGCTTTTGTGGCGCTGGTGACAGTACCTGGACCAATGAAGGAGCCGACGACCAGAATACCGGGGCCCATTGCCTTCAGCTTGTCCTTCAGTGTGTACCGGTCTTTGATTTCCATAGAGATCCCCACCTTAATTTTTGATTGACCGGGCGGCCCCGGTCCTGCTCTGTTCACGCTTCTTTCCACTCACACTTGAAACGATAATATCGTTTCAAAAACTATATTATCATTATAATGGGAGGGGGGCAGATTGTCAAGAAAAAAAGAGAGAGGAAGAAGAAAAATGTGAATCTTAACAAGAGATTGGAAAAACTATTGCCGTGAGCAAGAAATTATTGTAAAATACACAAAAAAGGACCTGTACCTGGTGGTTTACCAATGGGTCTAACCGAGATTGCGAGGGATCCGAAATGCCTGAGAAAGAGGTACGGGTGATTCAATCTGTCCAGCGGGCGATCGATATCATCAACTGCTTCGATGAGCACGAGCTGAAGCTGACGCTGCCGCAGATCAGCGCCAAGCTGGAGCTGAACATCAACACGGTCCGGGGGCTGGTGAATACCCTGGTGGCCAACGGCTACCTGGAGCATGTGGCAGATGGGAACTGCTATATGCTGGGACTGGCCTTCCTGCCGAAGGCGGACTTGGCCGGGGCCAACGACATTGACCGCCTGCGCAGCCGGGTGCGTCCGAGCCTGGAGCTGATCGCCGACCGCTTTCAGGTATCAGCCCGGATGCAGATCATCAGCAACGACAATATTTTTGCGGTGGAGGTGGTCAACCCCATCGATTCCCACTATATTTTCCTGACCCGCCTCAATGCGGTGTTTACCCTGAATGCTACGGCCTCCGGCAAGCTGGTGCTCTATTACATGGACCAGCCCAGACGGGAGGCGTTTTACCGCACTTTCGCCCCCAACAAGTATACCCGTCACACCATGACCACCCGGGAGGAACTGGAGGCGGACCTGGAGCAGATCCGCCTGCGGGGCTACTCCACAGAGTTTGACGAGTTCGGGGTGGGGATCAGTTGTATCGCGGTGCCCATCCTGCGGGGCAACGGCAGTCTGTACGGGACGGTGAGCATCGTGGCTTCTTCCTCCGTAGTGCAGGAGGTGGCGCAGCAGGCCCTTCCGCCAATGCGGGAGTTTGCCGCATTTGTTCGGAAGGAGCTGTTGTGATTGGATAGCTCCGGCTAATGGAAGCACCTATAAAAATATTGGGACCGTCCGGCTGGACGGTCCCAATATTTTTATAGGACGAGAGGGAAGAAAAGCTGTATGAGCGTCATTTGTTGGCAAAGCGGTGCTGAGCCACACCATTCATAAAATAGAGGGCCATCCAGCAGGCTGTGTGGGCGGACTGGTGGGCGCCGCAGGTCTCCGGATAGATCTCGACAAAGTCGAAGGCGCCCGCACCGGCCTTACCGGCCTCGTGGAGCATCATGGCAACCTCGAAAGAGGTGGGGCCGCAGGGATCAAAGGGGCCCTGGGGGTTGGCGGCGGCATCCAGTACATCAGAGCAGACGGTGACGTAGATCACGTCGGTGTCCTTGCTGACGATGTCGATGGCCTTCTGAATGGAGGCTTGCCAGCCGTTGAGCTTGATCTCCCGGGCGGTGATCACAGTGGCGCCGGCCTTCTGGGCCTCGATGCGCTCCTGATGGTGGTTGCGGGGGCCGCGGATGCCGATGTGGACGATCTTGGTGGAGTCAAAGTTCTCATCCCCATACAGGCGGTTGAAGGGAGAGCAGCGGGAGTACAGGTCATCGCCGAAGGTGGGCATGGTGTCAAGATGGGCGTCAAAGTGCAGCACACCCACGCGCTTCTTGTGGCGGGTGCACAACTCACTGATCAGCGGATAGGAGATGGAGTGATCGCCGCCGAAAGTGATGGGCACACAGCCGGCATCCAGGATCTCGCCGATCCCCTTCCGCATGGAGGCGAAGCTGTACTCATAGCTGCCGTTCTGGATGGGGATATCGCCGTAGTCGCAGCAGCTCATATAGTCGAAGGTATCGAAGTCATAGTCGGGGAGATAACCCACATAGCGGGTGGAGACGGAGCGGATGGTCTTGGGGGCAACCACGCAGGAGGAGAAGCCGCCATAGGTACAGCCGCCCTCAAAGGGCACACCCATGACCGCAAAGTCATACTGCTTCAATTCCTCCACCGTTTTGGCGGTGGGCATCCCCATAAAGGAGGGGACACCACTGTAAATTTCATTTGGGACGACACCGGGCTGATAGATGGTAGGTACCGTTTTCAAGTTGAACACACCCCTTTATCTCGAGTAACGATATTATCGTTTTTATCACGATAATTACACAAATATTATGGCACGAAGGGAACGGGATGTCAAGTGTTTTATCCCGTTCCGGTCACCGGTCTGCCGCAGTCAGCGCCTGGACCGCGTCCGAGGTGTTCCCTGTGCTGAGGAGGAAAATGGTGTAGTTGGTGCGGCCGGAGACAGCAACATAGTCGGAGGCCACCACATTGGCAGGGGGAGTGGAGCCCAGGAAGGCAGAGTCCAGCGTCTCGATGTCCGCATGGGAGGGGATGGGAGCGAGGTTGGTCTCGGCAAAGAAGAATTCGTATGTGCCGGGACGGATGCGTTTATAGCTGGTGGTCTCCTTAAACCGGACGTCTGTGTAGATCACCCGGCCATCCGCCAGAAGGACATCCAAAGGGTTGCTGTAATAGGCCAGATTGCTGACCCGGAGATTGGAGTAGCGGCCGGTGGGCGGACAGCACCGGTCTGAGATCTGGAGCAGATCCAGACCGCCGGCCCGGAGGATGACGGCCAGGGTTGAGACGCTCCCAGCGTCGAAGGGAATGCTCTTTTGCAGATAAATATAGCCGTCCAGACCGGCCACTGACACGGTATGATACCCGGCCCGCAGACGGCGGTAGGGGGAGAGGCTGCCGCTCCCCAGGAATCGGACGGCCCGGACGCCGTCGATGAGGATCTGAAAGGAGGGATAGCCGTAAGCGGCGTTGAGGAAGCGGGCCTGAGCCGCGGCGGGCCATACAGGGATGCTGGGGATCCCGCTCCCCTGGCCGCCTGGATAGACAGGCCCTCCCTCACCGGGGTTGGGAAGGGGGATCACGGGGACGCCGCCGCCGGAGTCCACCGGGCCTCCCTCGCCTGGGTTGGGAAGGGGGATCACAGGGACGCCGCCGCCGGAAGATCTGCCGGAGCTGGGTTGGGAGAGATGACACATGGTATGGATCGGGCCCGCCGAGAGGCGGCGGGTCCGGCCTCCTTTCTATTCGATGCTCCATCCTATTCCCGGTTCAGGGGCCTGGTGCGAAGAAAGGGCCCGGGATGCAAAACAGCCCTCCGAGCCATTCGGAGGGCTGTAAAAGTTCTGTTTCAGATCAGACCGCGCCGTTCAGGACGGGGGCCAGCAGCACCCGGCCCGTGCCGCGGTAGACGTTGACCAGGCCCTCGCCGGAGGCGGCGGAGCCGACCAGGGACTTGCCGGAGCGCTCCACAGTGAAATTCAGGCTGCCGCTCCAGGCGATGGCCATGTTGCCATCCACCTTCAGCACGTCGTCCTGAAGGGTGATCTCCACCAGCTCCTCCTTGGGGCAGAGGGACTCCAGGCAGACTACGCCGCTGCCCGCGATGCCCAGGTTGAACAGGCCCTCATTGCCGGCCACCGCCGAGGAGAAGTTGGACCGCATGACCGCTTTGTGCTTCAGTCTGGAGTCACAGGCCAGGAACAGACCGTCGTCCAGAACGATGGAGCCGTTCCAGTCGGCCAGATCCAGCAGGAGAATATGCTGATAGGTAGGCTCCAGGACCAGGGTGCCGTCCCCGGTATATTCCGGTTTGATGGCGCTCTCACCGGTGACGCTGCCCCGAAGGGCTTTGCCGAACAGGTCGCCCACCCCCTTGACGCCGGTAGTGGCGTTGACGTTGCCCACCGTCCACTGCATGGCTCCGGCCTGGAGGGTGATATTTGCCTTGCTCAGGTCACAGATGACCTGGCGCTTGCGCACATTCATGGCGTTGCAGTAATAGGCCAGCTGGGCGCTGCCAGGCATGACGCTGAGGTCCTTTTGGTATTCGATCACAGTAAAGGGGCCCAGGGAGTCGAGGAGTTTGACGTCGTCGTTGTTGGTAAAGTTATTGATCTGATACATGGCGTTCATCCTTTCTTCTGCGGCCGCCGGAGCGGAGCCGGGTGATCCTGCCTGGATTATACCACAGGAGCCGGCGGCGGTCGAGAACTTTCAAAAGATTTTGCCTGCCAGCGGTGGGATCAGCAGAGCCCGGGGTGCTGGTGTTGAGAGGCCGTTTCCTCAAAATTGCGGCACAGGGCAATAAAATCCCGGGCCTGTGCGGTCAGAAATTTGTCCCGGTGATAGACGATCCGGAATTTCCGGTGGAACTCCAGCCCCTCCACAGTAACGGCGGACACCAGCCCGCGCTCCAAAGGGGCGGACACCATGCGGTAGGGCAGCACCGCAATGCCCAGGCCGCTGATGACCGCGTTGACCAGTGCGGGCGAAGCGCTCCCCGGCCGCGGTGATGGCCGATCCGGTCGAAGAGGACCACACCGTAGTGTGCCTCCAGTTCCCGGAGGGCCAGGCTTACCGCGGGCTGGGTCATGTGCAGGGCCTCCGCCGCCCGAGTGGTGTTATAGTCGTGCTCGCAGAGGGCGAGAAAGATTTTCATGTGCCGCAGGGTCATGGTCCACACCTCTTATATTGATTTTATAATGAAATCAATATCATAATATTATTTCCCTTATTATTTTGCAAGGCTTATAATGTTCAGGAAAAGAAGGAGGGAGCGGATTTGAGTCAAAAGAAGAAGTATTGGACCCTTTTCCTGTCTACGTTCCAGCTCAGCGCGTTCACCTTTGGGGGCGGCTTTGTGATCATCCCCCTGATGCGCAAAAAGTTTGTGGAGAAGCTGAAGTGGATCGACGAACAGGAGATGCTGGACCTTACCGCCATCGCCCAGTCCTCGCCGGGGGCCATCGCAGTAAACGCGTCCATTCTGGTTGGCTACCGGGTGGCAGGGATCCCGGGGGCGCTGCTGACGGTGCTGGGCACCATCCTGCCGCCGCTGATCATCATTTCGGTGATCTCCATGTTTTACGCGGCCTTTCGGGATAACACCATTGTCAACATGGCAATGAATGGGATGCTGGCCGGTGTGGCGGCGGTGATCTGTGATGTGGTGCTCACCATGGGCGGCTCTGTGCTCCGGCAGAAACGGGTGCTCCCTGTGCTGGTTCTGGTGGGTTCTTTTGCGGCGGCCCGCTTCTGGGGCGTGAACATCATGGTGATCATTCTGGTCTGCGGCCTCATCGGCGCGGCGGACACCTGCTGCCAGGAGAAGAAAAAGAAGGAGGGGAGCGGGACATGATCTATGTGGAACTGCTGTGGAGCTTCTTTCAGATTGGGCTGTTCAGCATCGGCGGCGGCTATGCGGCTATGCCGCTGATCCAGCACCAGGTGGTGGACCTCCATCCGTGGCTGACCATGACTCAGTTTGCTGATATTATGACCATTGCGGAGATGACCCCCGGCCCCATTGCCATCAATTCTGCCACCTTTGTGGGGATCCAGGTGGCTGGACTGCCAGGGGCGCTGGTGGCTACGCTGGGGTGTATTCTGCCCTCCTGCATCATTGTGATGGCGCTGGCCTACCTCTATTACCGGTATAAGGGACTGTCTATGGTGCAGGGGATCCTGTCCGGGCTGCGGCCTGCGGTGGTTGCTATGATCACCTCCGCCGGGATCTCCCTGCTGATTTTGTCCCTCTATGGTGCGCAGGAGCTCCCCGCTGACCTGAGCGGCGTCGACTGGATCTCCATGGGCATTTTCACAGTGGCCATCCTGATCCTCCGCCGCTGGAAGGTGAACCCAATCTGGGTCATGGCGGGCGCCGGCGCGGCAGGTGTCCTGCTGTACAGCATCCTGTAAATGTACAAGGCTGAAAAAGGCCAGGCCCACGGTTCCGCCGTGGGCCTGGTCCTCTTGATATTTTTGGGGGTAGTCGGGAGGTAGGGCTTACTGTTCCGCCCCGGCGGAGTCCGGTTTGGAGAGCAGCCAGCCCAGCACGCCGCCAACGATCGCGGGGATAAGCCAGCCGAAGCCATAGTCATAAAAGGGGAGGCATGACACCAGGGGGAACAGCTTGAAGTAGGAGTGGAGGGCCAGCAGCAGGCTGGCGGCGGTGGCGCCCAGAGCCGCCCCCTTGTAAAGTCCTGGGCGGCGGATATGGTCCTGAAAGAACAGGAGGACCACCGTAGTCATAAAGGGGGGACAGATGACCGACAGGATGGGGGAGGCTGCCTCGATGATGGTGGACAGTCCCAGGTTGCAGATGGCACAGCCAATCACGCTGAGAATCATGATACCGGCGCGGTAGGAGAGACGGCCGTGGGTGATCCGCTGGAAATAAGAGGCAGTGGCTCCGAACAGGCCAATGGAGGTGGTCAGGCAGGCGAAACCCACCACGATGGCCAGGACGATCACGCCGAAGCGGCCCAGAAGCTGATGGGTGATGGCGACGATCAGACCGGCCTGGTCCAGTCCCTGGTCCAGAAACACACCAGCAGTGGCGCCCAGATAGGTCAGACCGCTGTATACCAGCGCCAGCAGGAGCCCGGCCACACAGGCAGTCCCGGCTACATGGCGGCGCTGCTGGGGCCAAGTCCTCAGGCCGGACTGGGACAGGGTATCTTGGATGATGACGGCAAAGCCGGCCACCGAGATGATGTCCATGGCCTGATACCCGGCCAGAAGGCCGTCTTGGACGATGTTGGGAGAGACGGGGGGCTCAATGGGCCCGATGGGGTGCAGGATGCCCGCCAGGATCAGCACCAGAATACCCAGGATCAGCACCGGCGTCAGGCACCGGCCCACAATGTCCACCACACGGGTGGGGCGGATGGTCAGCAGAAAGACCACAGCAAAAAACAGAATGGAGAAGGGGAGCAGGTCCAGCTTATCCGTCAGCGGCTGGATGGCCATTTCATAGGTGGTGGCGGCGGTACGGGGGGGCGCGATGAATACGCCGGTGCACAGAATGGCCGCCGTGTTCAGCACCGCGCCGGGAGCATGGCGTGAATCCCCACACAGGAGAGGATCTCCACGAGAAAAAAGCTGAGGAAACCGGCGATCCACTGGCTTCCGCCGGTCATGCCCAGATAGGGAGGAAAGATCAGGTTTCCAGCCCCAAAGAACATAGCGAACAGCGCAAAGCCGGAGACAAGAATGCTGCCTGTACCCATGAATGATACCTCCAAAAAAGAAAATCCGCCGGATGACGGATGAATATTTTACTTTATCATACCGAATCTTGCACTGATATGCAAGAGAAACTTCAAACAATATTTTTAGAGGGGTAAAAAATGCATCTTATTTTATAATTTGATTGAAAACAGCGAAAATTCTGATTTGTGGTTATATTTGATGAGATCAACAATCGTGCAAGCTGGAAGACGGTCATTTACCATCAAAAAACACGCCAGCCGCTCGGTGATCCAGGCGGCTGGCGTGGAGAAGATACAATGCATTACTTGGTATAGTCTACATGAAGCAGGTCGTGGCGCTGATCCGGGGTATAGGCGTCCATCATGGAGGTGACCACCGGGTTGTACTCCGCCCGCTTGAAGGGAGCGGAGCGGTCGGCGGCATACAGGCCGGCAGTGCGCTCCTGCTTCTTCTGCTTCAGGCCATAGGGCTGGCCCGCGCCGCCCACGCAGCCGCCGGGGCAGGTCATGACCTCGATCAGGTCGTAGTAAGCGTTGCCCGCATCGATCTCCTTTAACAGCTCCTGGGCATGGATCAGGCCGTGGACCACAGCCAGATGGATCTCCCGGTCGCCCACCTGAACGGTGGCCTCCCGGATGGAGTCGTTTCCGCGGAGGGGGGAGTATTCCAGGGCGCGCAGGGTATTCCGGGATTTGTCCGGCATACAGTGGCGCACCACGGCCTCGGCCACACCGCCCGTGGTGCCGTAGATGGTGGCGGAGCCGGAGCCCAGTCCGAAGGGGAGGTCGGGGGCCTCCAGCTCCATCTGGGGCAGCTGAATGCCGGACTCCTTGATCATATTGATGATCTCCTGGGTGGTGAGCACCAGATCCACGTCGGGCTTTCCGTTGTGGCGGAACTGGGGGCGCGCGGCCTCCATTTTCTTGGCGGTGCAGGGCATGATGGCGATGTGGAAGGTGGTCCGCCCGTCCTGGGCGTCCTTCTCCTGATAGTGCTCCCGGACGATGGAGGCGAACATCTCCATGGGGGATTTGCAGGTGGAGATATGCTTGAGGTATTTGGGGTTCTCCAGCTCCAGATACTTCACCCAGGCGGGGCAGCAGGAGGTGAACATGGGGAAGGGGCCGCCGTTTTCCAGCCGGGCCAGGAACTCCCGGGACTCCTCAATGGTGGTGAAATCGGCGGCAAAGGTGGTGTCATAGATCTCGTCCACCCCCATGTACTTCAGGGCGGTGACCAGTTGGTCCAGGGCATTGGAGCCGGCGGGCAGGCCGAAGGCCTCGCCCACGGCCACCCGGACCGCGGGAGCAATCTGGACCACGGTGCGGACCTTGGGGTCGTGGATGGCCCGCCAGGCCTTGCCGATCTGGTTATAGACCGTGATGGCGCCGGTGGGGCAGACGGCGGAGCACTGTCCGCAGCTGATGCAGTGGGTCTCGGACAGGGTGCGGTTGAAGGCGGGGGAGACGCGCATATTATAGCCCCGCTGGGCAAAGTCGATGATGCCCATGCCGATGGTCTCGCCGCACACCCGGACGCAGTCGCCGCACAGGATGCACTTGCTGGGGTCCCGGACCACGGCAGGGCTGCTGTCGTCCAGCTGGGACTCCTCCCGGCTGTCCCCAAAACGCACCCGGCGCACGCCGAAGCGCATGGCCAGCTCCTGAAGGCGGCAGTCGCCGCTCTTCTCGCAGGTGGTGCAGGAGCAGTTGTGAGAGGCCAGCAGCAGTTCCAGGATCATCCGGCGGTGCTTCAGCAGCCGGGCGGTGTTGGTGCGGATGGACAGCCCATCCCGGGGCTTCATAGAGCAGGAGGTCTCGATCTTGCCCCGCTCGTCCTCCACCACGCACATCCGGCAGGCCCCGTAGACGGACAGGTCGGAGTAATAGCAGAAGGTGGGCATCTCGATGCCGGCCTTGCGGATGACAGACAGCACGTTGGTCTCCCCGTCGAAGGGGACCCGCTGGCCGTCGATGTACATGATTCCCTTTGCCATAGTGCTCACTCCTCCCGAATGGCGCCGAAGGGACAGCAGCCCCAGCACGCGCCGCACTTGATGCATTTTTCCGTATCGATGACGTGGGGCATCCGGATCTGGCCGGAGATGGCCTCCATAGGGCACTGCCGCATACACTTGCCGCAGCCCTTGCACAACTCAGGATCGATGTGGAGCTCCTTCTTCCGGCCGTTGCAGTGAGGGCAGTGCTTCTCCACCACATGGGCCAGATATTCGTCCCGAAAATATTTCAGGGTGCTCTGCACCGGCTTGCAGGCGGACTGGCCCAGGCCGCACAGGGCGGTCTCTGTGATGGTGCTGGACAGGTCCTCCAGCAGGTCCAGGTCCTCCAGGCTGCCCTCGTTGTTCACGATGCGGGTGAGGATCTCCAGCATCCGGCGGGTGCCCTCCCGGCAGGGGACGCACTTGCCGCAGGACTCGTTCTGGGTGAAGTTCATAAAGAAACGGGCCACTTCCACCATGCAGGTGTCCTCATCCATGACCACCAGGCCGCCGGAGCCGATCATGGCCCCCACTTTTTTTAGAGAGTCGAAGTCCAGGGGCATATCCAGATGCTCCTCGGTGAGACAGCCGCCGGAGGGGCCGCCGATCTGCACCGCCTTGAACTTCTTGCCGTCCTTGATGCCGCCGCCGATCTCGAAGATGATCTGGCGCAGGGTGGTGCCCATGGGGACCTCGATCAGGCCGGTGTTGACCACGTTGCCCGTGAGGGCGAAGGCCTTCGTCCCGTGGCTGCGCTCGGTGCCGATGGAGCGGTACCAGGCGGAGCCCCGGCGGATGATGAGGGGGACGTTGGAGAAAGTCTCCACATTGTTGAGCACGGTGGGCCGGGCCCACAGGCCCTGCTCCACGGTGCGGGGAGGCTTGACCCGCGGCATGCCCCGGTTGCCCTCGATGGAAGCTGTCAGGGCACTGCCCTCGCCGCAGACGAAGGCGCCGGCGCCCATGTTTACATGGATCCGGAAGGAGAAGTCTGTGCCCAGGATGTTGTCGCCCAGCAGGCCCATCTCCTCCGCCTTGGCGATGGCCGTTTTCAGGCGGGAGACCGCCAGCGGGTACTCCGCGCGGACGTAGATATAGCCCTCGTCGCTGCCGGCGGCCACGGCGGCGATGAGCATTCCCTCGATGATGGAGTGGGGGTTGCCCTCCATGATGGAGCGGTCCATAAAGGCGCCTGGGTCGCCTTCGTCGCCGTTGCACACCACATACTTCTTCCCGGTGGGCTGGAGACGGACGCTCTCCCACTTGCGGCCGGCGGGGAAGCCGCCGCCGCCCCGGCCCCGGAGGCCGGAGTCGGAGATCTCCTTGCAGATGGCCTCATCGGTCATTTCAAACAGCGCCTGCTCGAAGGCGGAGTAGCCGTCCCGGGCGATGTACTCGTCGATGTCCTCCGCATCGGTGGTGCCGCAGTTCTCCAGCACCACCCGCTGCTGCTTGTGATAGAAGGGGATCTCCTCGTGCTTGGCGTAGGTGACCCCGTCCAGCTGGTAGAGCAGGCGGGGGATCAGCTCGCCCTGAAGGAGCGTCTTTTCGATGATCTCGTCACAGTCCTCCAGGTGGACATGGGTATAAAGGATGCCATCCGGCTCGATCTGGAGCAGGGGGCCCATCTCACAGAAGCCGTGGCAGCCGCTCTTTTTCAGATGGAGGTCATGGGCCTCATCGGGGGCCTCGGGCTCACCCTCATGGATCAGGCTGATGTGGACCTCCATCCCGCGGCGCTGGCACTCCGCCTGGATATAGTCATAGATCTCCAGGGAGCCGCCGGCAATGCAGCCGGTTCCGGCACAGATCAGCACCTGCTTCTTCTGGGCCTCCAGGGCCCGCTTGTCCCGCAGCTGACGGACCTTGAACTGCTCGCGGGTCAGCTTTCCAGCGGTCATCATAGGGCGGCTTCCTCCTTTTTCAACTCCTCCAGCAGCTCGATGGCCAGCTCGGGGGTCATTTTGGAATGGACTTTGTCGTTGACGGTGACCACTGGGGCCAGCCCGCAGGCGCCCAGGCAGGCCACGGTCTCCAGGGTGAACAGCCCGTCGGCGGAGGTCTTTTGCTTGCCCTCCAGCTCCAGGTACTCCCGGATGGCGGTATAGATGGGCTGGGACTTCCGCACGTGGCAGGCGGTGCCGTCACACACCTTGATGATGTATTTGCCCTTGGCCTCCAGAGAAAAGTTCTCATAGAAGGTGGCGACGCTGTATACCTTGGCCACGCCGACATCCAGCTTTTCGGCGATCCGCTCCAGAACCTCCGGGCTGAGATATTTGTACTCCGCCTGGATGTCCTGCATGATGGCGATCAGGTGGTGGCGCTGGCAGCCGTAGGAGTCAATGATCTGATCCACACGGTCCATAGAAATGCCAGTGGACATGGGAAAACACCTCCGCGTTCTGAAATTCCGGATGAGATCCGGGCACACTTCTCCACATAATATACATCATAAGGGATGAAGAAACGGAAATCTATTGGGCATTATACTGAAAAATTAGAATCATTCCGGGACTGAAAAAATAGAAAAATGAAGGAAAAATTGCAAAATTTGCGTGGAAGCCGGGGCGGGAATGGGGTTCCGCATGCCGGAGAATGTGCAAAATCGATTTGTCGCATTTGCCTTGTTCCTGTTATGAGATTTTAGAAGGTTTGACCAAAGAGAGTGGTTTGTGGTAGGATAAAAAGGAACAGTTTGACAAGGGGGAGAGGTCCCCTGGAAAGGAACCAGCTATGGATTGGAAACACATTTTGCCGGACCTGTGCCGCGGCCGCATTGAGAGCCGCTTTGTGCCCGCTGAAAGCGGACTTCCCGTGGGAGCCAGCCGCTTCGGCGGACAGCCGGACGTGCCCGCCGGCTTTACTTGGCCTGTCTTTGAGACTGCGGTCCCGGAGGACGAGACTGTCAAGCCCCGCCCCCTGGCGTTCCTGGCCCAGTTTGACTGCGCCAGCCTGGCTCCGCTGGACCGGGAGGGCTTACTGCCCAAAACGGGGCTGCTGTCCTTCTTCTATGAGCTGGGCTCCCAGCGGTGGGGCTATGACCCCAAAGACGCGGGCTGTGCCCGGGTGTACTGGTTCGACGGGGAGCCGCTGGCCCCTGCGGATTTCCCGGCAGACCTGCCGGAGGACTTCCGGCTGCCGGAGCTGGCGGCGGAGCTGTCCGCCGGCGTGGACGCCCCGGATTTTCAGGACGCCTGTCCCGCCCTGGGGTACGACTGGACGGCCAACGACTACCGCTATTTTGACGCGGCCCGGCGGGAGCTGGGACTGGACTATCCGGCGAATCTGAGCAAGCTGCTGGGCTGGCCGGACATTATCCAGAACAACATGACCCTGGAGTGTGAACTGGTCTCCCGGGGGCACTACCTGGGGGGCAGATGGGAGAGCGTCCCCATGGAGGAGC
>OGKW01001445.1_pt1 | contig 13827 bp, 9 predicted proteins | sample 1572601 | NCBI WGS metagenome assembly OGKW01 (sample SAMEA2581875, study PRJEB24529) | metagenome | biome: Human gut stool | place: China | collected 2011
GCGCCCCTCGACGCGGCGGGTGACTTCGCGCAGCGAGCGGTCGCCGCCGGATTTTACGTCGGCGAGGATTTCGGTCACCTGTCGCGTGATCTCCTCCTCTTCCCGGGTGAAGCGCTCGGTGAGGGCGGCCCACTCGGCGCGTTCGGGATTGTTGTGGATTTTCAGAATTTCCATGACGGTTCCGGATTTTTAGCGGATCATGTTTTCGAGTGCCAGGATCAGGATGCCTTCGGCCCCGATCTCCTTGAGCCGTTCGAGGCGCTCCCACAACTGGTCCTGGGAGATGACGGCGTGGATCGAGCACCACCCCTCCTGCGCCAGCGGCAGCACCGTCGGGCTGCGCATGCCGGGGAGTATCCGGATGGCGTCGCCGAGCCGCTCCTTGGGGAGGTTCATCAGCACGTATTTCATGCCGCGGCTGTCGAGGATCGAGTTGAGGCGAAAGGTCAGCTGCTCCGTTTCGCGGCGCTTGTCGCTGTCAAGCCCCGGGCAGGCGATGAGCACCGCCTCGGAAAAGAGGACCTTCTCGACCTCGACCAGCCCGTTGGAGATGAGCGTGCCGCCCGAGGAGACGATGTCGAAGATGCCGTCGGCCATGCCTACCGCCGGGGCGATCTCCACGGAGCCTTCGATGGTGTGGATCTCGGCCTCGATCCCCTTCTCGGCGAAGTAGCGGGCGAGGATGTTGGGGGAGGAGGTCGTTTTGGGTACGGCCAGCGAGAGGCGGCAGCCTCCGAACCCGAGGTCCATGATCTGCTCGACGGGGAAACCCTTCTCGGCGACCTCGTTCAGCCCCACGATGCCCAGGTCGGCGACCCCCATCGAGACGGCCTGCGGGATGTCGTCGTCGCGCAGGTAGAGGACTTCCAGCGGAAACCCTTCCGCACGGGAGATGAGTTTGCGCTTGCTCTCGGCAACGCGGATGCCTGCTTCGGAAAGCAGGTCGATGCTCTGTTCGTTCAGTCGGCCCTTGGCCTGGATGGCTATTCGTAACATATTCGGTGTGTGTTTGATTGTTTGCTTCTTTCGGACACCCACCTGCGGTTCGGCACGCAAAAAAGCCCACCCGCAGGGGGTGAGCTTCATGTATTCTATAATAACCTCTTACATATACATAATCGACCTACCCCTCGGTAAAGTGGTGATGGTGATGATGGATATGGTTGAAAATCGTCATTCGTCCGGTTGTTGGAGGCAAATATAGGGTTTCTGCGGGAAAAAACAAAATCCGGCCCGGATTTTTTTGCATCCGGCGGAAAAACGGCGGTCGGGGAGGATGGCCGCCGCTCTCGTTTGGCGAAACGCTCCGCCGCCGGATTGATTACAGCCGCCGCAGGCGCGCGGAAGGGAAACGGAGCGCGAAGTTGCGGTTTTTAAGAGTTTTTAGTATATTTACGGCCTGCATCCAGTGAAAACGGCCCGTGCGGTGCGCAGGGGCCGTACGGGCGGCCTTCCGGATTGTAACCTGTTCGTCCGGGACCCGCAGCGCGGACCTTTCATTTAAAACGAAAAGACAATGTGTGACCCTATTCAGTCGATTGCGACCCGTTTGCGCGGGCTGCGCGAAGCGCTTGAACTGACCCAGGAGGAGGTGGCTGCGAGCTGCAACCTTCCGGTCGGACAGTACAGGGAGATGGAGAGCGGCACGGCCGATTTTTCGGTGAACGTGCTGCAAACCATATCCCGCCATTACGGGATCAGCCTCGATGTGCTGATGTTCGGCGAGGAGCCGAAGATGAACGCCTATTTCATCACCCGCGCCGGAAAGGGCGTGTCGGTCGAACGGCAGAAGGCCTACAAGTACGAGGCGTTGGCGGCGGGATTCCGCGACCGGAAGATCGACCCCTTCATCGTGACGGTCGAGCCGGCTGCGGACGACGCCCCGATGCACCTGAACTGCCACCCCGGGCAGGAGATGAACTACGTGCTGGAGGGCCGCCTGCTGATCGGGCTGAACGGCAAGGAGATCGTGCTGAACACGGGCGACAGCCTCTATTTCGATTCGGGCCTGCCGCACGGGATGAAAGCCCTCGACGGCAAAACGGTGCGGTTTCTGGCCATAATAATGTAACGGCAGCATGGTAGAGCGATTTTTATCCCAGACCTCCTTCGTCTCGCAGGAGGATTACCGGAAGAACCTGCACATACGGGTTCCGGAGAATTTCAATTTCGGCTACGACGTGGTGGACGCATACGCCGCCGAGCAGCCCGGCAAGGAGGCGCTGCTGTGGACCGACGACCAGGGCGCCGAAATCCGGTTCACCTTTGCCGACATCAAGCGCGAAAGCGACCGCACGGCCTCGTATTTCCAGAGCCTCGGCATCGGAAAGGGCGATGTGGTGATGCTGATCCTCAAGCGCCGCTACGAGTTCTGGTTCTCGATTCTGGCGCTGCACAAGCTGGGCGCGGTGGTGATCCCGGCGACCCACCTGCTGACCAAAAAGGATGTTGTCTACCGCTGCAATACGGCCGGGATCAAGGCCATCGTCGCGGCGGGCGAGCGGGTGATCACCGATCACATCGCGGCGGCCATGCCCGAAAGCCCCACCACCGAACTGCTCGTCAGCGTGGGTCCCGAGGTCCCCGAAGGGTTTCTCGATTTCCACGCCGGCATCGAAAAGGCGGCTCCTTTCGTGCGCCCGGAGCGGGTGAACGCCAACGACGACGTGATGATGATGTATTTCACCTCGGGGACGACCGGCGAGCCGAAGATGGTGGCCCACGACTTCACTTATCCGCTGGGGCATATCACCACGGGGCTGCTGTGGCACAACCTCCACGAAGGCAGCCTGCACCTGACGATCGCCGACACGGGGTGGGCCAAGGCCGCGTGGGGCAAACTCTACGGGCAGTGGCTGGCCGGGGCCTGCCTGTTCGTCTACGACCATGAGAAGTTCACGCCCGCGGACATGCTGCGCAAGATCGAGCAGTACCGCATCACGTCGCTGTGCGCGCCTCCGACGGTCTACCGCTTCCTGATTCGCGAGGATCTCACCAAATACGACCTCTCGTCGCTGGAGTACTGCACCACGGCGGGCGAGGCGCTGAACGGAGCCGTGTACGACACCTTCCTGCGTCTGACGGGCATCCGCCTGATGGAGGGCTTCGGGCAGACCGAGACGACGCTGACGCTGGCCACGTTCCCGTGGATGAAGTCCAAACCCGGGAGCATGGGCGTCCCCAATCCCCAGTACCGGATCGACCTGGTGACCCCCGACGGCCGTTCGGCCGAGGACGGCGAGCAGGGGCAGATCGTGATCCGCACCGACGGGGGCAAGCCCCTCGGGCTGTTCAAGGGTTACTACCTGAACGATGAGCTGACCCGCGAGGCGTGGCACGACGGGGTGTATTATACGGGCGACGTGGCGTGGCGCGACGAGGACGGCTACTACTGGTTCGTGGGGCGTGCCGACGACGTGATCAAGAGTTCGGGCTACCGCATCGGTCCGTTCGAGGTGGAGAGCGCCTTGATGACCCACCCGGCGGTGGTGGAGTGCGCCATTACGGGCGTTCCCGACGAGATTCGCGGCCAGGTCGTCAAGGCGACGATCGTGCTCGCCGAGGCCTACCGCGGGCAGGCCGGGGAGGCGCTGGTCAGGGAGTTGCAGGACCATGTGAAGCGCATCACGGCTCCTTATAAATACCCGCGCGTGATCGAGTTCGTGGAGTCGCTGCCCAAGACCATCAGCGGCAAGATCCGCCGCAAGGAGATCCGCAGCGGCGACGAAGGGAAATAATCCGGCCGCAGGCCGGCGGGGAGAGGGACCGTGCGGAGGGCGCGGTCCCTCTCTCTCTTTGCGGCTGCCGCTCCGGGGCCGCGTCGCGGGATTTTAACGGAACCGTATATTGCGGTTCTGAAAAAGTTTCCTAATTTTGTCTTGTGAAAGCCTGAACATGCCCGGACGTGGAGAAGAAAAAAGAACTTGAGGATTTGCTTGTTTCCGTAAGCGAGAACGACGATTACGCTTTCCGGGTTTTCTATGATCTCTATTACCGGAGCGTTTTCCGGTTCGCCTACTATTTTCTGCGCAACAGGGAGGCCTGCGGCGAGGTCGTGAGCAACGTCTTCGTCGCCGTCTGGAAGTCTCGCGTCGCGCTGCGGAGGATCGAAAACATCGACGCCTACCTCTACGTCGTCGCGCGCAACGAGGCGAACCGGTATCTGAAGGAGTCCCGTACGCGCCGCCGCTGCCTCTCGTTCGAGGAGATTCCCATCTCGCTGATCGACCGAAATTCCCCCCCCCACAGCGAAGACGCTCCCGATAGCCGGTTGATAGAGGCCGAAGTCGAGGAGCTGGTGCGCCGTCTCATAAACGATTTGCCCGAACGCTGCCGCACGGTGTTTCTGCTCAACCGGCAGGAGGGGCTGTCGTCGCGCGAGATCGCCGAGGCGCTGTCGCTCTCCGAGAGCACGGTGCGGGTCCAGATCAAGATCGCCGTCGACAGGATCGTGGCCGGCATACGCACGCATTATCCCGACCTGAAGCTGGTTTCCCTGCTGTTGTTCCTCTTCACGGCGCGTTTCTGACGCCTGCCGGAATGAAAAAACGAAAAAAAGCCGCGGTTCCCTTAAACGGAACCGCGGCTTTCGCACTCTATATGTGTATACGACCAAAAAGGAGAAATCATGCAATATCAGCATACGAAGAGGGAGCCGGAGATGGCGGAACTGATCGAGGGTTCGGAGCGCGACCGCCGCAGGCTGGCGGAGCTGCTGGACGGCATCCGGGTGGGACCCGGAGTCGACGCCATGGCCGACGGAATGCGGGAGGCGGTGTGGGCCGACGTGCGCTCGCGCATCCGCCGCCGGGGAATCCGGATGCGGATCGTCCGCTACGCCGCGGCTGCGGCCGTGATGGCGGGCGTCGTCTGCGGCAGCTGGTTCATGGGCGGACGCCGGACCGAAAGCCGTCTGGTCGCCGCGGCGCAGCCGGTGAGCGTCTCGACGCCTCTGGGCGTGAAGTCCGACGTGGTGCTGCCCGACGGTTCGCGGGTGCGGCTCAACGGTGGCACGCGCATCGTCTATCCCGCGCTGTTCGGCGACGAACGCCGCGTGGAGGTCGACGGCGAGGCCTATTTCGAGGTCGAGCACGACGCCCGCAGGCCCTTCGTCGTCGTCACGGGACAGGTCGTCTCGACGGTGCTCGGAACGACTTTCAACGTGCACGCCTATTCCGAGGACGAGAATTACCAGATCACGCTGGCGACGGGCAGCCTGCTGGTGGACGGCGGTCCCGAGTCGCGGAGCGTGCGGCTGCGTCCCGGCGAGCAGGGATTCTTCGAGAGGACCTCCGGACTGCTGTCGCTGCGCAGGGTGAACGTCGAGCAGGTGCTCTCGTGGCAGGAGGACAGGCTCTACTTCCGGGCCGAACCCCTGGCGTCGATCGCCCGGAGCCTCGAAAGGCAGTTCAACGTCGACATCACGATCCCCGACGAACGGCTGCGCAGGATCTGTTTCACGGGTGAGTTCGTCGACGGCGAGAACATCCACGAAATCATGCGGATCATCTCGGCCGACAGCCGCATCCTCTATCGCAGCCGCAAGAACCATTTCGAGCTTTACAGAAACCGATAGAGATTCACGATTTTTTTCACTACAACCTAAATTTCAATCCTTATGAGTAACAATTCTACCAGCAGAAGGTCCTTCCGGGACCTTTTCGGCCAGCGGATGCTGTGCAGACTGAGCGGATTGCTGACCCTGTGTTGGTTCACGGTGGCGGCCCAGGCTCTTTACGCGCAGAATCCCGTGATTTCGTTGACGCTGAAGAACGCCACCGTGCGCGAGGTGATCGAAGCGGTCAAGACGCAGAGCGGCTACTCGTTCTGGTATCGGGAGAGCGAGATCGACCTCCGGAAGCGCGTTTCGGTCGAGGCGCACGATCAGAACGTCCTGAAACTGCTCGACGGCGTGCTCGCCGACCAGGGAATTCTGGCCAAACTCGAAGGCCGCCACATCGTGCTTTACAAATCCGACCCGGCAGGCCGGGGCCGGGAATACCAGCTGAAGGGCCGCGTCGAGACCGAGGCCGGCGATCCGATCGTGGGGGCGAACGTGCTGGTCGAGGGCACGACGAACGGCATGGTGACCAATTCGAAGGGCGAATTCGCCCTGAACGTGACTGCGGGCGCGCGGCTCAGCGTGTCGTTCATCGGTTACGACGCGGCGCAGGTCGAAGTGGGCAACCGGACGCATCTGACCGTGGTGCTGAAGGAGAATAACCAGCTCCTCGACGACGTGGTGGTGATCGGATACGGCGTGCAGAAGAAGGTCAACCTGACCGGCTCGGTCGCCGTGCGCCAGATGTCGGAGATCGAGAACCAGCCCATGACGCACGCCTCGCAGGCGCTCTATTCGATGCCCGGCGTCTACATCAACCAGGCTTCGTCGAAGCCCGGCAGCGACGGCGCGACGATCCGCATACGCGGCGTCGGCACGATGAGCAGTTCCAGCCCCATGGTGCTGGTCGACGGCATGGAGTATTCGCTCAACGAGCTGAATCCCGGCGACATCGAGACGATCTCGGTGCTGAAGGACGCTTCGGCCTCGATCTACGGTTCCAAGGCCGCCAACGGCGTCATTCTCATCACCACGAAGCAGGCCAAGAAGGGCGCACCGGTGGTGAAGCTGAGCGCCAACTTCGGCATTCAGTCGGCGACCTACGTGCCCGACGTGGTGACCGACCCGATTCAGTATATGAACATGCGCAACCAGGCCGAACTGAACGAAGGCAAGCTGACGGTGACCTACAACCGCGACGACATCCTCGAATACGAGGAGGGCATGAAGCACGACAAGTACATCTATCCCGCCTCCGACTGGTACGACCTCTGCTACCAGAACGGTTTTCTCCAGCAGTACAACGCCCGCGTTTCGGGCGGCACGGACAAGATCTCCTACTCGCTGGGCGGCGGTTACATGAACCAGCGCGGCATCATGGTCGCCAACGACGACGCGGAACGCTTCTCGTGGGACATGAAGATCAACGCGCAGGTGACCAAGCGCCTGAAGGTGGGCATCAGCCTGCTGGGCAACCTGCGCTACAACACCGACCCGATCTACGGCGTATCGACGACGGTCAACGTCATCAACCGCGCCCTGCCGATCTTCGGCACGCAGCTGCCCGACGGCAAGTGGCTCTCGACGTGGCTCTCGACCCCCGGGCGCAACAACCCCGAGAATCCGCTCATGGAGCTGCACGAGGGCAACACCAAACGTCAGCTTCACCGCATTCTGGGGCGCATCAACATCGGCTACGACCTGCCGTGGGGCATCAAGTACAACGCCAACCTGGGCTACGTGAAGGTCGACCACTATTCGAAGGACTTCAAGCACGCGATGTACACCTACAATCCCAAAACTCTTGAGCGGAAGAACTTCAGCGCCTACGTTTCGGCCAAGGACTGGGACAACAACGCGATCAACTACACTTTCTACAACACCCTTTCGTGGGGCAAGAGCTTCGGCGGCAACCACAACTTCAACGTGATGGTCGGCACGGAGTACAAGCGTTACGACGGCAAGAACTTCCAGGCCAAGAAACGCGACTACTTCAACAACCAGCTCACCGCCCTGTCGGTCGGCGCCACGATGGAGGATATTTCGGGCGGATCGTCGCTCGAACTGCTCTTCTCCTACTTCGGGCGAATCACCTACGACTACAAGGAGAAATACCTGATCGACGTGACGGCGCGTTACGACGGTTCGTCGAAATTCGCCAAGGGCAACCGATGGGCCTTCTTCCCCGCCGTGTCGGTCGGATGGCGCATCGACAAGGAGAATTTCATGCAGAACGTCCGGGCGGTCGACGTGCTCAAGCTCCGCGGCTCGGTCGGCGAGATGGGCAACCAGGCCATCGGCAACTACGAGTACCTGATGGCCGTGTTGGCGAACAAGAGCTACAATTACAGCTTCGGCGACGTGTTGTCGGGCGGCGCGGCGATCAAGGATTTCGTCGACGAGAACATCTCGTGGGAGACCACCCGCACCTACAACCTCGGACTGGATTTCGAGGCCTTCGACCACCGCCTGCTGTTCAGCGTCGACCTCTATAAGAAACGCACCGAAGGCATCCTGCGCGACGTGAAGATTCCGGCGCAGATCGGCAACCTGAACGGCCCGAAGCAGAACATCGGCGTGGTGGCCAACGACGGCGTCGAGCTGAACCTCCAGTGGCGGAGCGCGGTCAAGAATTTCCATTACAGCCTCGGCGGCAACTTCTGCTACAACAAGAACATCGTCGTCGACCTCGACGGGCAGGAGTACATCAAGACCTTCAACATCATCCGCGAGGGCGAACCCATCGACGCGTGGTATCTCTACCAGGCCGACGGCTTCTACAACAGTTACGAGGAGATCGCCAATTCGGTGACCGTCGGCAGCGGCGTGAAGCCCGGGTACATCCGCTACAAGAATCTCAACAACGACGACAAGATCGACAACGACGACCGCGCCGTCTGCGGCAACCTTACGCCGAGCATCACCTACGCCTTCAACTTCTCGCTGGGATGGAAGGGACTCGAACTTTCGGCGCAGTTCCAGGGCGTCGCCGACGTGAAGACCTATCTTTCGGGCAACCTCGCAGCCCCGTTCTGGAACGGAGCGGGCGTGCTGAAGGAGTGGGCGACCGACGCGTGGACCCCCGAGAACCACAACTCCCGCCTGCCGATCCTCCACACCGCCACGGGCGCGCCCGAGATGCACGACTACAAGAACACGCAGTGGCTCTACGATGCGTCGTACCTGCGCTGCAAGCAGCTGCAACTCTCGTACACCCTCCCCAAGAGGTGGATTTCGAAGCTCGGAATGAGCCAGTGCCAGATCTTCGTCAACGGCGAGAACCTCTTCACGATCTCCCCGCTGAAGATGTTCGACCCCGAGATCGACCTTTCGTCGACCAACCTGATGCAGTATCCTTCGCTGCGGACGATCAACTTCGGCTTCAACATTACTTTCTAATCGCTTCAAATACGGAAAAACATGAAAAAAACAGTAATCGGATTGATGCTTTGCGGTGCGGCGGCGCTGGCCTCCTGCAACCTCGACACCATTCCCACCGACAAATATACGGTCGAGACGTTCTGGGAAACCGAAGAAGGAACCGAGGCCGCCATGACCGGCTGTTACAACATACTGACCAACAGCGCGCTGTTCGGAGACTCGGCGCCGCTGCTCGAAGAGACCTGCACGCCCAACGCCTATAATTACAACAACGCGGGCGGATACAACGTCATCGCCCAGGGGACCCACACGGCCAACAGCTCGGGCATCATCGCCAACCGCTGGAAAAAGTGCTACGAGGGCATCGGACGCTGCAACACCCATCTCAACCGCCTGCCTGCCGCCGTCGTGGCCGACGACCGCAGGGTGCAGATGGAGGGCGAGGCCAAGTTCCTCCGCGCGCTCTATTACTACATGCTGGTGACCTATTACAACGGCGTGCCGCTGATCCTCGAAGAGCCCGTCTATGCGCACGGTTCGCTGCCCCGCGCCTCGCGCGAGGAGGTGGTGCGGGCGATTCTCGACGATCTGAACGACATCATCGACCGCGAACTGCTCGACTGGCAGTGGACCAAAGCCGCCGACCAGGGGCGCGCCACGCGCGGCGCGGCGATGGCCCTCAAGGCCCGTCTGCTGCTTTTCGAGGCCAGCAAGCTGGTCAACCCCTCGAACGACGCCGCGAAATGGCAGGCTGCGGCCGATGCGGCCAAAGCCGTGATCGAAAAGGAGGCCCAGGCGGGCTACGACCTGTTCGGCGACTACCGGAAACTCTTCCTGCCGGCGAACGAGCACAGCTGCGAGTGCGTCTTCAACATCGAATTCTCGAAGACCAAGAACACGGCCGTCAATTCGTTCAACGTTTACAGCGTCCAGTACCGCAACAACGCACCGCTGCTCGATCTGGTGATGGACTACCGGACGACGACCGACGGTGCGGCCACGATGGACAAGTACGACAACCTCGATCCGCGTTTCGCGGCGACGAATTTCTATCCCGGGAGCACGTTCCTCGGCAAGGCCAACTGCCCGGCCGGGGAGGTGTGCCAGTTCACGGGCTTCGCACACCGGAAACTCACGATCTACGACGCGCAGAAGCGCGATTCGGACGACAGCAACGGCGAGACCAACTACATGTTCATCCGCTACGCCGACGTGCTGCTGATGTTCGCCGAGGCGCAGAACGAGGTCGACGCCACGCCCTCCGATGCCGTTTACGACGCCGTGAACCGCGTGCGCGGCCGCGTCGGCATGCCCACCTATGCCTACGGTTCGAAGAGCCAGTCCGAAATGCGCGAGATCATCCGCCACGAGCGCCGCGTCGAATTCGCCGGCGAGGGGCTTTATTACAACGACATCCGCCGCTGGATGACCGCCGAGCTGGTGATGAACGCCGTGATTCAGGACTATGCGGGCACGGACATCGCCGTCCGGGCGTTCGACCCCGACCGCGACTACTGGTGGCCCGTTCCGGCGGACCAGATCCTGCTGAACAAGAAACTCGAACAGAATCCCAATTATTAATCCGACAACCGCTAACTGGCAATTATGAAAAAATATCTGTGGATACTGGCTGCCGCATTCCTCCTTCAGGCTTGCAGCAAAGACGAGGAGGAGGGACCTTACGTTCCCTGGCGGCCGGGCGACGACAAGGAGGAGACGATCGACCTGGACAAGGCCACGAAGGTGATGATTCTGACCGAGCAGGCCAAGAACCGGATCGTGATGATCGACCAGCCGACGGGGAAGGTCGCCTGGGAGTGGACGGCCGCCGACAGCGGGCTTTCGGCTGCGGAACAGGCGTGGTTCGATCTGCCCGACGAGGCCAAACCGGTCTACAACCGTACGTGCGTGCTCGTCACGGCTTCGGGCGGCGGCGTGGCGCTGATCCGCATTGCGGACAAGAAGGCGATGTTCTACGCCAAGCCGGGCGGAAACCCCCACTCGGCCGAGGTGCTGCCCGACGGGAATGTCGTCGTGGCGTCGAGCACGGGCAACCTGTTGAGCGTCTACGTGTACAATGGCGCCGACAGCTACGTTTCCAGACCCGCCTTCACCATGCCGGTCCATTCGGCCCACAACGTGGTCTGGGACCGGAAGCGCGGCTGCCTCTGGACGGCGACGGGCGCCCAGCTGCTCAAGCTCGCCTACAACGGGAAGCGTACGGCTCCGGAATTGACGCAGGTGCGCTCTTACGATATGGCGGCGGGGAATACCGATGCCCACGACCTGGCGCCCGTCTGCGGGGAGGATGCGATGTATGTATCGACGAATCAGCATGTCTACAAGTTCGACTGTGCGGCGGAGAAGTTCCTCGACGTGGAGATCTTCCAGCAGAACACCATCAAGAGCATTTCGACGGGTCCGGAGGGGTATTCCACGATCGTCATGCGCCCCACGTCGGGCGGGAGCAACTGGTGGTCGGCCGAGGTGTGCGACATGAAGGGCAACCGGCTGTTCAACCGCGCGGGCTACCAGATTTACAAGGCCCGCTGGTATGTGGAGAATCCGTTCGGGTATCCCGAGGTTCACACTTTGTAAAACTTAAAATGCAAAAACGATGAAAAACATCCGAAAATACATGATGGCCGCGGCATGCATGACCGCCGCTGCGGCGCTGGTCGCCTGCACCGAGGCCGTGAAACGCGACACCGAGGAGGAAATCCAGGAGATGACCGTTCCCAAGAAACCCGGGCCGATCACGAAGGTGCCGGCAACGCTCACCTGCAACGGCGGCGAAGAGTTCACCTTCTCGGTTTCGAAGGTTCAGTGGGCCGAGACCTACGAATGGACGATCGCCGAGCAGGAGAAGTCGAAAATCTCGATCATCGACGGTCAGGGAACCAACGTCATCACCGTCAGGGTGGTCAACGACGACGTGGTGATTCCCGCCCAGTCGGTGTCGGTGGTGGCCAAAAACGAACTGGGCGCGAGCAAGGTGCGCGAGTATTTCGCGGCGATCACCGTGTCGGTCCCCATCGAGTTGCCGGGCTATACGATCAAGAAGTACGGCAAACGCTGGTGGATGACCGAGAACTGCCACGAAGCGGGCGAGGACGGCAACCTGGGCGTTGCGCCCGACCTGACGGCTTTCTCGGTTGCGGGGTTGGAGGCGTCGCATTTGCAGCGGTTGAACGACGCAAAGGGCCGTTACTACACCTGGTATGAGGCGATGACCGGCATATCGGGCTGTACGGCGGAGCAGTGTCCCTATGTGCAGAATTACGAAGGGGTGGACGACGTGGGCAACGCCTTCAAACTCGACGGTACGGAGGAGGGCGAGTTCGGCGTCCAGATACGCGGCTGCTGTCCCGAAGGCTGGCACGTGGCCAACGCCAACGACTGGTGGAACATGCTGATGGCTATCAAAAGCGAGTATGCCATTCCCGACGATTTCGCGCAGGGCGGATACACCTTCTCCGGCGGTCACGACGGGAAACCCGAGAATGCCATTACGAAGGCCGGATTCTACAAGTCGGGCTGCACGGTCAAGAATACGGGCAACGTCGGCGCATGGCTGCGCGGCGGCAACGGCCGTATCGTTGACGGCGGTATTTGGAATCAGGCGAATATGACGCTCACGGACGCCGGGGAAGCCCTCCTGCAATTCGTCGACGGGGCCGAAAGCATCGGTTTCGGCTGGTATCCGCTGGGCTATCAGAAGGCCGACGGCAGTTTCAACAGCGGCGCGCTGGGCAAATGGGGCTACGTGTGGTTCATCGGGCAGACCAACGCCTCGACGGCCCGTTCGCTGGTCATCAGCGGTACGAGTCTGAACCTTCAGACCAAGACCAATCAGGAGGCGGCCAAGGATATTTATCTGAACGTCCGCTGCGTGAAAAACTACACCAAATAACCGGAAGCGATGAAAAAAAGAATTCTGTTTACGGCAGCGGCGCTGGTGTGCGCCGCCAACCTGACGGCCCAGTGTCTCGGCGTCGGAAGCTCGACCAGCAGCATGAGCCCCGAGGAGATGGCCGCCGCCGCGAAGGCCGGCGTGGAGTATGTCGAAATCGGTATCAGCGGCCGCGGGACCGTGGCTGAAATCCGCGAGAAGGCGCTGCACGCCAAACGCATGGCCGACGAGGCCGGTCTGAAGGTCTGGTCGTGCCACCTCCCGTTCTCCCGCAAGCTGGACATCTCGGTGCTGAACGACAGCGCCCGCATGGCCAACCTCGAATTCCTGACCGAAATGATCGCGATCTGCGGCGAAGTGGGACCGGAGAAACTGGTGCTGCATCCCAGTTCCGAACCGATTGCGGACGGGGAGCGCGAGCAGCGTATCCGGAACAGCATCGCTTCGATCGGCATATTGCGCAGGGAGGCGGCGCGGATCGGCGCGCAGCTGTGCATCGAGGACCTGCCCCGCACGTGCCTCGGGCGGAACTCGGCCGAGCTGCTGCGCATCATCGCCCCTTATCCCGAGGTGAAAATCTGTTTCGACACGAACCACCTGCTTTCGGAGGACCTGCTGCACTTCGTCGAGGCGTGCGGCGACCGGATTGCGACCGTCCATGTCTCGGATTACGACATGGTCGATGAGCGTCACTGGCTTCCGGGCAAGGGCAAGATCGACTGGCCCGCGCTGTACGGGGCGCTGATGAAGGCCGGTTACAAGGGCGTCTTCATGTACGAACTGAAACGCGGCGAGGGATCGTTCGGCGAAATGGTCGCCATCTACGAAAAGCTGGCCTCCGACGCGGCGAAGCTGGAATAACGCCGCTCCCGAAGAGTGCGAAAAAAGAGGTTACGGCAATTCGTAACCTCTTTTTCTGTGGGCCCAGAGGGGCATGATCCCACGACCTTCGGATTATGAGTCCGCTGCTCTG
>OGKW01001461.1_pt1 | contig 13715 bp, 9 predicted proteins | sample 1572601 | NCBI WGS metagenome assembly OGKW01 (sample SAMEA2581875, study PRJEB24529) | metagenome | biome: Human gut stool | place: China | collected 2011
AAGTGAATGCTCCGGATATTCGGTTGGAAGATGGTTCGACTTATAATGGAGATAATGATCCTCGGGTAACACGCATTGGACGTTTTTTGCGAAAAACCAGTATCGATGAACTACCCCAGATTTTAAACGTGTTGATCGGGGATATGAGTTGGATTGGAATTCGCCCCGATCCATTAGATTGGTTGGAGAGATATACAGATGCAGAACGCATTATTTTGAGTGTTAAACCTGGTATTACGGGGTATAATCAGGCCTATTTCAGAAATAGCGTTGATGGTGCTGTGAAACTGCGTAATGACGTATATTACGCTGAACACATCTCTTTTTGGCTGGATGTGAAGATTTTTTTCAAAACGATCAAAACTGTGCTTTTTCGCGAGCATGTCAACATTGACGATAATCGTTCTTGATAATGAGAGAATTCGGTAGCGAATTTCCGTCGATCGTTCTTTCGGACGGTTACTTCGATAGTTTGAAGCGGTTGGGACATTGCACGTTCCTTCGTTCGGGACGGGAGGCGCTTGCCTTTGCCGCCAAAAATTGCATTTCTGAAATTTCGGTCGTTTTACTTCCGGCTTATTGTTGCTGGTCGATGTCGGCGCCTTTCGAACGAATGGGATGGCAGGTGATATTTTATCGATTAATGCCGGATTTATCTGCAGACCTTGATTATCTGGAAAATTTATTGCGGAAATATCATCCTGGAGCTGTGCTTACGATGAATTATTTTGGGATTGCACCGACTGATTCTACTGTGGCTTTGGTGAAAAGCATATGTCCAACTTGCTATGTTATAGAAGATTTCTCTCATTGTACGTTCTCTTTATTGACCATATATAATCCGAATGTGGATTTTTATGTTTCAAGTATTCGTAAGTCTATTGGAGTTTGCGACGGCGCTGTTGTGGAGAGTTCGCAACAAACGGATTTACGATTTGTGCAGGAAGCTGATGTTGATTTTGCAATTTTGCGGCAACAGGCTCAATGGAATAAAGAAAAATATCGCTATACACAGGGGTCTGATCAAAAACAGGCTTTTCGCCAACATTTGAGCGATGCAGAGGAGCATTTAAATCAGTTCCATACAATTCATGCCATTTCTCCAACTGCTATGCAAATGCTGGCAACGATCAGTAGAAGTCAGATTGCATTTGCTCGTCAGACGAATTTGGAGCATTTATTGGCCTGCCTTGAGGGTTTACAACATATTGTTTTATTGCCGCATATGTCACGTGCCCTGTCTGGGGTGCCTTTTTCCTTACCTGTGTTGACGCGGCGACGGGATGAGATGCAGTATCAATTAGCGCAATACGGTCTCTATGCTGCCGTTTTATGGCCCATATCACAAGAGGCTCAAAATGTATGTCCGGTATCAGCCCGTATGTCGGAGGAAATGCTTTCATTGCCAATAGATCAGCGATTTGACTATGACGATATTGAGGAAATTGGGAATATTATAATTCAAGTAGTTACAAAATTGTATGCATAAACTTCTCATTTTAGGGGCAGGCATTTTGCAAATTCCGGTTATTAAAAAAGCAAAAGAGCTCGGCATTTATACTCTTGTAGCCGATGGTGATCCTCATGCCGCCGGATTGACTTTGGCTGATTGTTCCGTGGTTGCAAATATTACAGATAAGGAGGTTATGCTTGAAATAGCCCGGAGTGAGAATATAGATGGCGTTATCCATCCGTGTTCTGAAGTGGCTATGGAGTCAATGGGATATATTAATCAAGAGTTGCATTTGCATGGTATCAATGTGGCGACTGTGCGCCGGGCGACGAATAAAGCTCTTATGCGGCAGGCATTTGCCGCTTATGGAGCTCCGAGCCCCCAATCATATTGCACTGAAACATGGGATAACGCTTGGCGGATTTTCAAAACCTTTTCCGTCGATGGGATCCTCAAGCCTTCGCGTAATAGTGGTAGCCGAGGTATTACGAAAGTAACTAAAAAGACAACACAGGAAGAATTTGCAAATGCATATTCACGAGCTTACCAACAGAGTCGTGATAATTCTGTTTTAATTGAGGAATTTATAGATGGTCCGGAATTTAGCATAGAAGGACTTGTTTGTAATAATAGAATCCATATTCTTACAATTACCGATAAATTGACTACGGGAGCACCCCATTTTGTGGAATTAGGACATAGTCAGCCGAGTTTGTTTTCTAGTGCGGATCAAAATATTATTCATCAAGCCGTTGTTTCCGGGATTCGGGCTTTGGGGTTGGATAACTGCGCAGTTCATGCAGAGGTTAAGTTATCGCAAGGGCGTGCCTATATCATGGAAATTGGAGCCCGTTTAGGAGGCGATTTTATTACGACGGATTTAGTGCCGCTTTCGACTGGTATCGATATGGTTGCAGCGTCTATTCATATTGCATTGGGAATTTCCCCGGACCTTACGCCGAAACATGCGCAACAAGGGAGTTGCATCCGGTATATCGTTCCGGATTCGGGTGTGCTTATTCGAGTGAATGGTTTGTCTGAAACTTATCCGGATTGGGTGGAACAATGTGTTTTTTACCGTTGTGTTGGAGATTTTATACCTGAAGTTTCGTCGAGCCTCGATCGCAGTGGGCATATTATTGTTACAGGCAGTACGGCACAGGAGGCTATTAGCCGTGCGGAACAATTACTCGAATCATTTGATTTTGTCACGAAATAAATGAAAGTACTTTTTACGTGCGCTTATTATCCACCGGAAAAAGCTGCCAGCATATATCTTACGGAAAATTTGACCGAAGATATATGTAAATATGGTGATTATGTGGATGTGTATACTCCTATTCCGACTCGTGGAGTTTCTGCAGAGTCGCGTAAGTATTATAAGCAACACAAAGTTATCCGGCAGCACGATGGTCATTTGTGTGTTAACCGTTTCTTTTTGCATCAAGAAGGCAAAAATCCGCTATTAAGGGCATTGCGTTATTTCTTGTGCAATTTATACCATTTGCACTATTGTTTGTGGAGCAGATACGATGTTCTTTTTCTGGATAGTACGCCTCCAACTCAAGGAATAATTGGCGCTGTGGTCAAATTCATTCGCAAGAAACCCATTGTCTATAATCTTCAGGATATATTTCCTGATTCATTGGTTAGTACGGGATTGGTGTCCAATAAATCTTTTCTTTGGCGAATAGGTCAGATCATAGAGCGGATTTCCTATAAATATTCGGATAAAATAATTGTAATTTCCGAAGATTTTAAGCGGAATCTTATGGCCAAAGGGGTTTCGGAGTCTAAAATAGAAATCGTATACAATTGGGTCGATGAACACGCTGTGGTCCCGATTGCGAGAGATAAAAATACGCTTTTTGATGAGTTTGGATTAGACCGGGACAAATTTTATGTAGTCTATGCAGGGAATTTAGGTAGTGCGCAAAATATAGATATAATTCTTGAAGCAGCTAAAGCGACCCGGCAATATGCAGATCTCCAGTTTTTAATATTCGGCACGGAGGACCAATCTGCGCCATATAAGGAGTATGTGCGTCGAGCACAAATATCTAATTTAAGGATACTTCCGATGCAGCCTTATTCGATGGTTTCTCAAGTTTATAGTTTAGGTAATGTCGCAATTGTATCCTGTAAAAAAGGATTTGGAAATATTGCAATGCCGAGTAAGACCTGGAGTATAATGTCATCAGGAACCGCTGTGCTGGCAAGTTTTGATGCTGGTACTGATTTGCAGCACATTATTGAAGCAAATGGTTTGGGACGTTTTGTCGAAGCAGAAGATGTGAATGAATTCGTTGGTGCAATCCTGGATTTGTATGGTAATCCGAGGGAGTGTATTCAGATGGGACTACGTGGACGCCAATATATATTGGATAATTTAACCCGCAATATTGGGACGAAAAAGTATATAGAAATAATTAATTCAGTATATTCCGGAGACGGGAATATCAGGGTATAGGTTATTGGGACTCGCTTGCGTAGAAGTTCGGATATATGAGAGTGGGGTGCATTTGCACCCCACTCTTTATTTAAACCGATTGGATCTGATTCGGGAGAATTGTTTGGGTTGTCCGTCGGCTACCGTCCTTCGGCGACGGGACGCAGCAGGAAGTTGAACGAGTAGTTGCCGTAGGGCAGCAGGTATTCGGGGCGGGGGAGCCGTCCCCAGCTGTTGACGCACCCCAGTCCGGACTGGACGCTCTCGATATTGACGTGCGTGCGGCCGTCGGGCACGAGGTCGCCCGGGTGGCGGACATATTCCGGCGAGCCGTTGTCGAGCTGCGGGATGGCAAACGGGATGGCCGATGCCGAGAAGTGGCGGTCGGAGCAGATCTCCACGCCCAGGCCCGAGTCGTCGGTCAGCCGCCACCAGCGCAGTCCGCTGCGCGTTCCCGACTCCTGCGGGCTGACGTATTTCATATGGAACTGGTCGGCGACACGCTGGGCGTAGCGCCCCACGAAGGCGGCGCCGGAGCGGTCGGCGTAGTTCTCCATCGGGCCGCGGCCGTAATATTCCACGGCGTCGAACATGCCCGGGGTTTCGAAGGCCATGCCGAAGCGCATCAGGTCGGCGACGTCCTTGCGCGCGGGGTCGGCGGTCATCGTTTCGCTGATGCGCACCGAGCCGTCGGCCGCAACGGTGTAGGTGAGACGGAGCCGGGCGCCGACGGCGGGGATCGCGTAGTCTGCGACGGCTTTCACTTCGCTGTCGCCGGGCGTAAGGGCGAAGCCCGTGAGCTGCGGTTCAGCCTTGGCCCACATCCGGCTGTCGGGGTATTTTCCGGTCTGGCGCACGCCGAGATCGTTGTCCGTGGCTGCGCGGTAGAAGTTGGGCCGCACGGGACCGGCCAGCAGCTCGACGTTGCGCAGGCGGTAGGAACGGATGAAGCCGCTCTTCGGATCGAACGAGACCGAGAATCCTTCGCCCGAAACGGTTTTGTCCGCCACGCGGAGCGTCCCGGCGGGAGCGGTCGCGGCGAAGCGTGCCGCGGGGTCGTCTCCGCGCAGCGTCAGCTGGTCGGCGGCGACTTCATAAAGTGCGTCGAGCAGTCCCTGCCGTTCGCGGAGTTGGTAACGCACCGTGAGCAGCAGTTCGCCGCCCAAGGCATAGACCTGTTCGGGTTTGTAGCCCAGCGTCACGGCGGCGGTGGTCTGCGGAGCCACGTCGAGATGCTCGACCGCGCCGCTCAACACGGGCTGTCCGTCGGAGGTGATCTCCCAGAGCAGGCGGTAGGGCGAAAGGTCTGTGAAGAAATTCTCGTTATAGACGTTCACGACGCCCTTTTCCAAATCGCGGGCCGTGGTGTGGATCGGCCGGTGCTGGTGCTTCACTTCGTAGGCGTGGGGATGCCACGTGCGGTCGGCGGCCAGTACGCCGTTGCAGCAGAAGGTGCTGTCGGAGGCGTCGACGGCGTTGTAGTCGCCGCCGTAGCGGTAGGTCAGCCTCCCTTCGGGGTTGCGCCATGCGAGGGCCTGGTCGGCGAAGTCCCAGATGAATCCGCCCTGGTATTTGGGTTCGCGGCGGGTCATGTCCCAGTACTCCTTGAATCCGCCCATCGAGTTGCCCATGGCGTGGGCGTATTCGCACTGGATCAGCGGTTTCTGGGGATTTTCGGCGAGGTATTTCTCACACTGCTCGTAGCTCCAGTACATCGGGCAGACGATGTCGGTGTTATAGTCCTTGTGGTAAGAGGCCTGTTCGTACTGCACGGGGCGCGACGGATCGAAGCCTTTGATCCAGTCGTAGCAGCGTTCGAAATTGGGGCCGTTTCCGGCCTCGTTTCCCGTGCTCCAGACGATGATCGAGGGGTGGTTGTAGTCGCGCAGCACCATGCGGCGGTTGCGGTCGAGGTGCGCGGCGGCGAAGGCGGGGTTGCCGGCGAGGTTCTTCGACTTGTCGTGGTAGTGGTAGCCGTGCGATTCGACGTTGGCTTCGTCCACGACGTAGAGACCGTATTCGTCGCAGAGGTCGTACCACAGCGGCGTATCGGGGTAGTGGCACGTGCGCACGGCGTTCATGTTGAGGCGTTTCATCTCGCGGATGTCGCGCACCATCTCTTCGCGCGTGACATAATAACCCGTGTTCGGCTCCATTTCGTGCCGGTTGACACCTTTGATGAGGATCGGTTTGCCGTTGACTAACAGCTGCCCGCCGCGGATCTCGACCTTGCGGAATCCGACGCGGAAGGCCGCGGCTTCGGTCACGGAGCCGTCGGCGGCCAGGGCCTCGGCCGTGAGCGTGTAGAGGTTCGGGGCTTCGGCGCTCCACTGCTTCGGGGCGGCGACTTCGAACGTCGTTTCGGCTGCGTTGCGGCGGAGGCGGAGCGTGCGTGCGTCGAGCGTGCGGCCCGCCGCGTCGCGGAGCGTCAGCCGTACGCTGCCGATGCCCGGCGTCGTAGCGATTTCGGCGCGGAGCGTGCCGTTGCGGTAATTGTCGACCAGATCGGGCGTCAGCCGTACGTCGGCCAGCCGGCGTTTGTCTCGGGCGTAGAGGTAGCAGTCGCGGCCGATGCCCGAAAGCCGCCAGAAGTCCTGGTCTTCGAGGAACGAACCGTCGCACCAGCGGTTGACGCGCATCACGATCAGGTTGTCGCTGCCCGGCGTCAGGTAACGGGTGATGTCGAATTCGGCTTCGAGTTTGCTGTCTTCGCTGTAACCCGCTTCGCGGCCGTTGACCCAGAGCGTCACGTTCGAGGTGGCCGAGCCGATGTGAATGAATATGTCGCGGCCCTTCCAGTCGGCGGGAACGGTCACCGTGCGGCGGTAGAGGCCCGTGTAGTTCTGCTCATGGGGAATCAGCGGAGGTTTCACCTCGAAGAACTTGTGCCACGGGTAGGGTTTGTTCGTGTAGACCGGGTCGCCGCAGCCGTTCAGCTCCCAGATTCCCGGCACGGGCATTGTGCCCCACGACGAGTCGTCGTGTCCGGAGCGGAAGAACCCTTCGGGTTCGGCTCCCGGTCGGTCCACGCGCAGGAAGGACCATTCGCCGTTGAGCGTGCGGTAGAAGGGCGAGCGGGTGTAGTCGTTTTCGGGAATGGCCTCGGTGGCCGTGGGGAAGGCGATGAAACTCGTGCGCATCGGCGCGCGGCCGACTTCGAAGCATTCGGGATCGAGCCAGCGTTCGGCGGGGGCTTTCGCCGAGGCCGCCGTGGCGGCGAAGAGTGCGAGCAACAGCAGTCTTTTCATTTTTCGGTGGTTTGGGGGTGGCAAATGTTGTGTCGGAACAAAAATAATAAAAAAACGAAACTTTCGCAAGTTATATAACGAAACCTTTCGTTTTTACCCGGTGAAGAGGCCTTCAAGGGCTGGTTTTTGAAAATTTGACGGATTTTTGGTCGAAAGTGCAGGAATTTGCGGGGAGGTTCCTTGTGATCTTAAAAATTTTTACTATATTGTTGCCCCGCATATAACCCGAAGGCCGGAATATCCCCGCTCCTGCCGGCCTGTTTTGAATGGTTCCATTTCTAAAAAGACAATGCTTATGAAACAAAAGAAAATGCTTGCACTGACCCTTTCCCAACTCGTACTGCTTTATCGTCAGGAGTTTCCCGGCCTTGCGGCCCTTGCCGACGCCAGCGGCGACGGCGAACGGTTTCGCATGGGCCTCCGGGAGTTCGTGGACGCACACCGGGCGGCGGAAGGCGAAGCGGCGGAGCAGATTCGACTGTTGATCGACTACGACGGACGCAGCGTCCGCGAATTATCCACCGACCGGCAGCTGGAAGTCAGGACCCTCACGCTGCTGTGGCAGTTTCTTACCGGAAGGCTCGAAAACCCCGAAATGCCTTCCGACCTGTTCGTCGATCTGTACCATCTCTTCCGCCTGCTGGATGCTCCGGAGATTCCGCTGCCTTCGCCCCAGCGCGTGCGCAGCCGCACCGAACGCTGGCTCTCGGGACAGGACGACGGGGTGCGGGCCATCCGCGCCGACAACCACGAACGGATGCTCCACCTGCTGATCCAGAAGATCGAGAACCGCAAGTCGAAGGTTCCGTCGCGCTTCCAGTTCGCCGACGGCATGACCTACGAGGAGAAGTACCGGCAGGTGGCCGCCTGGTGGGGCGATTTCCGCTTCCAGTTGGCGATGGCCGTGAAAAGCCCCTCGGAACTGAACCGCTTTCTGGCTGGCTCGCTCTCGTCGGAGACGATGTATCTGCTCTCGAAGGCCCGCAAGAAGGGAATGCCCTTCTTCGCCACGCCCTATTACCTTTCGCTGCTCGACGTCACGGGCGACGGCTACGACGATGCCGCCATCCGCAGTTACATTCTTTATTCGCCGCAGCTGGTCGAAACCTACGGGCAGATCCGCGCCTGGGAGCGCGAGGACGTCGTCGAGGCCGGACGACCCAATGCCGCCGGGTGGCTGCTGCCCGACGGACACAACATCCACCGCCGTTACCCGGAGGTGGCGATCCTGATTCCCGACACGATGGGCCGCGCCTGCGGCGGGCTGTGCGCCTCGTGCCAGCGCATGTACGACTTCCAGAGCGAACGCCTCAATTTCGAATTCGAGACCCTGCGCCCCAAGGAGAGCTGGGACCACAAGCTGCGCCGCCTGATGAACTATTTCGAGGAGGACACCCAGCTGCGCGACATCCTCATCACGGGCGGCGACGCCCTGATGAGCCAGAACAAAACGCTGCGTAACATTCTCGAAGCGGTCTGCCGCATGGCCGGCCGCAAGCGCCGGGCTAATGCCCGACGCCCCGACGGGGAGAAGTACGCCGAATTGCAGCGTGTGCGCCTCGGGTCGCGCCTGCCGGCCTATCTGCCGATGCGCGTCAACGACGAACTGGTCGAAATCCTCCGCGAATTCCGCGAGAAGGCCTCGGCCGTCGGCGTGAAGCAGTTCATCATCCAGACCCATTTCCAGACGCCGCTCGAAGTGACGCCCGAAGCCGAGGAGGCCATCCGGAAGATCCTTTCGGCGGGGTGGCTCATCACCAACCAGCTGGTCTACACCGTGGCCGCTTCGCGCCGCGGGCACACCACACGCCTGCGCCAGGTGCTCAATTCGCTCGGCGTGGTCTGCTACTACACCTTCTCGGTCAAGGGGTTTCAGGAGAATTACGCCGTTTTCACCCCCAACAGCCGCTCGATGCAGGAGCAGGTCGAGGAGAAGGTTTACGGGCGGCTCACTCCGGAGCAGGCGGCCGAACTCGACGATTTGCTGGCCGACGGGACGGATACGGCTGCGAAAATCCGCCGCTTCATGCGCCGTCACCACCTGCCGTTTCTGGCCACGGACCGCAGTGTGCTGAACCTCCCGGCCATCGGCAAGAGCATGTCGTTCCGGCTGGTGGGCATCACGGCCGAGGGCAAGCGCCTGCTGCGTTTCGACCACGACCGGACGCGCCGCCACAGCCCGATCATCGACAGTATGGGCGAAATCTTCATCGTCGAGAACAAGTCGCTGGCCGCCTACCTGCGCCAGCTGGGCAAGATGGGCGAGGACCCCGAGGACTACGCTTCGATCTGGGCCTATACGCACGGCGAGACCGAGCCGCGCTTCGGGCTTTACGTCTATCCCGATTTCGGGTTCGCGACGACCGACCGGGTGAGCAATCTGGAGTTGGAGTGACGCAATAACCGGCATATGATTTGCGTTTGTATTCAATGATTATTGAATGAATGCAAATTATGAAAAAGACGATTCACAGAGCCGCGACCCGCGGGTATGCCGATCACGGCTGGCTCCGGACCCACCATACTTTCAGCTTCGCCGGATACTACGATCCCGGGCGGATTCACTTCGGCGCCCTGCGCGTGCTCAACGACGATACCGTGGCCCCGGGCGAGGGGTTCGGAACGCATCCCCACGAGAATATGGAGATCGTTTCGCTCGTTCTCTCGGGCGCCTTGAGGCACGGCGACAGCATGGGCAACATGCAGCTCCTCAAGCCGGGCGAATTGCAGGTGATGACCGCCGGTACGGGCATCACGCACAGCGAGATGAACGCCAGCCGCGAGGAGCCGGTGAAGTTCCTGCAGATCTGGGTCATCACCGACGCCGAGGGCCATACGCCCCGTTACAACCAGATCGAACTCGCGCCCGCGAAGCGCAACGAGTTCCGGCTGATCGTGGCTCCCGAAGGCCGCGGCGGGGAACACGTAGGATGGATTCACCAGACGGCATGGTTCCATACGCTCGACCTCGACGCCGGGCGGGAAGCCCGGTATCGCATGAATCTTCACGGCAACGGGGCCTATGTTTTCGTGATCGAAGGCACGGCCGAGGTCGCGGGCGAACCGCTCGGTCCCCGTGACGGCATGGGCATATCGGACGCCGACGATTTCCTGATCCGCGCTTCCGAAAACGCACGGCTGCTGGTCATCGAGGTCCCGATGATCTGATGTGCGGCAGCCTGATGTGAAAAACCGCCGGAGTCGATACTCCGGCGGTTTTTTAGTGTCAGGCGGCGTCCTAAAACTCCGAGGTGAAGTGGAAGCGGATATCCTTGAAGTTCTCCTGCGCGAGAGCCAGCCCGTAGCTGGTGTCGGCGAGGAAAACGTCGCGGCCGTGCTTGTCCACGGCCATGTTGGTGTGCTTGCGGCGCTTGAAGTCGGCCAGTTGCGCGGCGTTGTCGCTGTCGATCCAGCAGGCCTTGTAGATCGAGATCGGCTCCCAGCGGCACGCGGCGTTGTACTCGTGCTCCAGACGGTACTGGATGACCTCGAACTGGAGCGCGCCCACCGTGCCGATGATCTTGCGGCCGTTGAGCGAGCTTGTGAACAGCTGCGCCACGCCCTCGTCCATCAGCTGGTCGATGCCTTTGGCCAGTTGCTTGAATTTCAGCGGGTCGGCGTTCTCGATGTAGCGGAACTGCTCGGGGGCGAACGACGGAATTCCGGTGAAGCGGAGCTTCTCGCCTTCGGTGAAGGTGTCGCCGATCTTGAAGTTCCCCGTGTCGTGCAGACCCACGATGTCGCCCGGATAGGCGAAGTCGATCACCGACTTTTTCTCGGCCATGAAGGCCGTCGGGGAGGAGAATTTCAACTGCTTGCCGCTGCGTACGTGGAGGTAGTTCCTATTCCGTTCGAACGTGCCGGAACAGATCTTCAGGAACGCGATGCGGTCGCGGTGGTTGGGGTCCATGTTGGCGTGGATCTTGAAGACGAAGCCGGTCATTTTCGGCTCCGCAGGCTCCACCTGCCGGGTTTCGGTCGGCGCCGGGCGCGGCGAGGGGGCGATGCGCACGAAGCATTCGAGCAGTTCGCGCACGCCGAAATTGTTCACCGCCGAACCGAAGAACACCGGGGCCAGTTCGCCCCGCAGGTAGGCGTCGCGGTCGAACTGGTCGTAGACGCCCTCGACCAGTTCCACGTCGGAACGCAGCTGGGCGGCGAACTTCTCGCCGATGTAGCCTTCGAGTTCCTGCGAGGCGAGGTCCGAGATTTCGGCCGTCGAAGCGTCGGCCGTGAGCTTTTCGTCCGACGTGAAGAGCGAGAGGTTCTTCTCGTAAAGGTTGTAGACGCCCTTGAACGTGGGTCCATTCGAGATCGGGAAAGCCAGCGGCCGCACGCGGATATGCAGTTCCTTCTCCACCTCGTCCAGCAGGTCGAACGGCTCTTTCGACGGGCGGTCGAGCTTGTTGATGAAGACGATCACGGGGGTTTGGCGCATGCGGCAGACCTCCATCAGCTTGCGGGTCTGGGCCTCGACGCCCTTGGCGCCGTCGATGACGATGATCACCGAGTCGACGGCCGTCAGCGTGCGGTAGGTGTCCTCGGCGAAATCCTCGTGGCCCGGGGTGTCGAGGATGTTGATCTTGCAGCCCCGGTATTCGAATCCCATCACGGCCGTGGCCACCGAGATGCCTCGCTGGCGTTCGATCTCCATGAAGTCGGACGTGGCGCCCTTCTTGATCTTGTTGCTCTTGACGGCTCCGGCCACGTGGATGGCGCCGCCGAACAGCAGCAGTTTTTCCGTAAGGGTGGTTTTGCCCGCGTCGGGGTGGGCGATGACGGCGAAGGTCCGCCGCCGGGTTATCTCTTCCTGTTGTGTCATGCGTTATTCTTTCGGGTAATCGGCGTTGTAGTGGCAGCCTACGGACTCCTTGATCTCGCGGCCCTGCTTGATGACCAGGTAGGCGATGGCGATCATGTTTCGCAGCTCGCACAGTTCGCGGTTGGGCTTGGTCTTGTTGTAAAGTTCCTCGGTCTCCTGCCAGAGGATTTCCAGCCGGTGCATGGCGCGCTTGAGCGAGAGGTTCGACCGCACGATGCCCACGTAGTTGGACATGATCTGCTGCAACTCGCGCTTCGACTGGATCACGAGCAGCATCTCCTCGGCCGTGGCCGTTCCCTCGAAATTCCAGTCGGGAATACCCTCCTGGATCGTGACCCGATCCAGCTGCGCCACGGCATGGCGCGCCGCCTGGTCGGCGTAGACCACCGCCTCGATGAGCGAATTGGAGGCCAGCCGGTTGGCGCCGTGCAGCCCCGTGCAGGAGGTTTCGCCCAGCGCATAGAGCCGGCGGATGGAGGTCTCGCCGTCGGTCGAGACCTTCACCCCGCCGCAGCAGTAGTGCGCCGCGGGCGTGACGGGAATCCAGTCCTTCGTGATGTCGATACCGATCGAGAGACACTTCTCGTAGATATTGGGGAAGTGGCTGCGGATCGCGTCGGCGGGTTTGTGCGTCACGTCCAGATAGACGAACTCCTGGCCGTGCAGCTGCATCTCGCGGTAGATCGAACGCGCCACCACGTCGCGCGGCGCGAGCGACTTCATCGGATGGTACTTGTCCATGAACTCCTCGCCGTTTTGCAGGCGCAGGATGGCACCGAAGCCGCGCATCGCCTCCGTGATGAGAAACGACGGGCGTTCGCCCGGATTGTAGAGCGACGTGGGGTGGAACTGGATGTACTCCATGTTCTCCGTGATGGCCTTCGCCCGGTGGCACATGGCGATGCCGTCGCCGGTAGCCACCACAGGATTGGTCGTGGTCGAATAGACGTTGCCGCAATCGCCGGCAGCCACTACGGTGAACTTCGCCAGCACGGTTTCGATCGCATTCGTCGTCAGATCGAGCACATAGGCGCCGAAGCAGGTGACGCCCCGCGTGTGGCGCGTGACGAACTCGCCCAGGTGATGCTGCGTCAGCAGGTCGACGGCGTAGTGCCGTTCCAGCAGGGTGATGTTGGGATGACGCCGCACCGAAGCCACCAGCGCACGTTCGATCTCGGCGCCCGTCAGGTCCTCGTAGTGCAGGATGCGGTGCTCCGAGTGGCCCCCCTCGCGGTTCAGCTCGAACCGCCCGTCGGGCGTCTTGTCGAAGCGCGTGCCCCATGCGATCAGGTCGCGGATCAGCTCGGGAGCACGGCGCACCACCAGCTCCACGGCGGCCGGATCGCATTTTCCGGCGCCGCACACCAGCGTATCGCGGATGTGTTTTTCGAACGTGTCGGGGGCATACGTCACCGAACAGATACCGCCCTGCGCATAGTTGGTGTTGCACTCGTCCATTTTCCCTTTCGTTACCAGTGTAACGTGGCCGTGTTCTGCGGCTTTGAGGGCGAAACTCAGTCCGGCGGCGCCGGATCCGATGACCAGAAAATCGGTTTTCATGGTTTTCAGCGATTGGACAGGCCGAGATAGTGCTGGCGTGCGATGAAGCCGGATCGAGCCGACTTATATCCGGATGCAGCCTATCAGAGCGAAATTTTTTGTAAAGATAGCAAAAGGGAACGACGAGCCGAACCCGTTCGAGCTTGTCCGAACCGCCTTCTATCTGATGCAAAGATAGTGAAA
>OGKW01001465.1_pt1 | contig 13700 bp, 18 predicted proteins | sample 1572601 | NCBI WGS metagenome assembly OGKW01 (sample SAMEA2581875, study PRJEB24529) | metagenome | biome: Human gut stool | place: China | collected 2011
AGACTGCATTCGGAACAGTTGTACATGATTCAAGTGGGAAGTGGCTTGGTCAGTACGAGACAGAAGATGCAGCTGTAGAGATGATTAGGGAAATGGCACAGGACATTGGAGGGTACGACGATGAAATATGAAGGATATAAAATTGGTCCGGTGATTCGTGATATCCGTAAGGACAAAGGACTTCTCATTGAAGAGGTTGCTGCTAAAACTGGAATAAGTGTTTCGACACTTGGACAGGTGGAGCAAGGAGGAAGAAACTTGAGCATGAAAAATTTGTATATGCTTATGGAAGTTTATGAAACAGACGCAAATAGCTTACTTGCAATAGACTGTACACCGGATTCATTAGATTCGAGGCTAAAGCGGTTACCTGCAGATAAGCAGGATTATTTGAAAAAGACATTTGATTTTATGATAGAGCAGGCTTTGAAGTCAGCATAGGAGGCAGAGAATGAGAAGAAAGATTAAAAAGATGGATTGCATAGAATATCTTTCAGTGCAGGCTCCATTGGAAAAAGTAAATATGCTTGAAGACAAGCAGAGCAAATATATACATGAATTTGTAAAGAGAAAAGAATATTCAATCGTGGGAAAGATAAGACGCAATGGCTTTTCGCAGAGAGATGTTGATCGCCAGTGGAATCAGATTGTGAATATGATTCGCAAAAAGCAAATCAGTGGAGTAGTTGTTGCGAATATGGCAGCTATATCCAGCAGTGTTGCGGATGCTTATTTTAAGGTAGGACTGGTTATTGAAGCAGGCGGCATTGTGGTGACTGTAGATGAGGGCAGATTGGATATGCACATCAAGAAGGGAGCATAGATATGAGCAGACGAACAGAAAAAAGAAGATATGGTAAGTATAACAAATTTGATGTCGTGTATGCAGATTTTGGAAAAAATCCACATGGCATCCAGGGAGGAATCAGACCAGGAATAATTATTTCATGTGATGCCAGTAATCATGATGGTGCACCACAGGTGTCAGTAGTCCCTTTGAGCAGTAAGTTAAAGGATATTCCGGTACATGTGATTTTAAATCCGAAGGATGTGAGTGGATTTGGATTAAGTAAGATCTCTGATTTTATGCCTGAAGATGCACAGACAATTTCAAAAGGCTGCATTAGAGCAAAAAGTGGAACTGTCATTGAGGATTCAGGCGTGAGAGAAGAAATAGACAGAGCATTGATACGACAGTTTGATCTGTTACCTGTAGCTCGCAAAATGGTAATGGAGGAGTTAGCAAATGGACAGCAGAACTAAAAAGACTAATAATAAAAGATTTGTCAGATATTCAGAAGGAGCAGAGATGTATTCAATGAGTGTGTCAAAGTTTATGCAGTTAGCGAAGGATGCAAAGGCATGTTATAAAGTGAATCAGCTGGTGTTGGTTAATCTGGATATTATTGACGAATATCTTGAAACTTTCCACATTGTAGATGACGAGTTTTATAAGTAATTATGAGAAATGACGCATTAGTATAGAAGAAATACAAACAAGTATGGAGAAAAATGAGCAAAGAGAGAAAAAATGTATTGACTTTCGGTCAGACCAAAAGTATAATATGACTAAGATATGAAGGAGGCATACAGATGGCTAGAACTGGAAGACCAAAAGCAGATAAACCTTTTGATCATAAGGTAACTGTTAAATTCAAAGAAGAGGAATACCAGATAATGGTTGAGTATGCTGAGACTCATAATCTATCCATTTCGCAATTGATTAGATTGGGTGTTGAGTTACAGATGAAATATTCATCTAACCAGTAGTACAGGCTCTTTTCTCCAGAAAGGAGAGAAAGATGGCTTGTAGAAAAGATGGTAAAGGCAGAGTATTAAGAAAGGGTGAGGGTTACAGAAAAGGCGACGGAAGATACTCATATGTATATATTGATCCATTAGGCAAGAAAAGAACCATTTATGCAAAGTCTTTGGTAAAGCTTCGAGAAAGAGAAGAACAGTTACAAAAAGACCAGTTGGATGGACTTGATGTCTATGTCGCAGGAAAGGCTGATGTAAACTTTTTGTTTGACAGGTACATATCAACTAAAACAGAATTGCGCAGCACTACTTACAGTAATTATTTGTATACATGGAATCATTTTATTCGTGATACATTTGGCAAGAAGAAAGTAAGAGATGTGAAATACTCAGACGTGTTATTCTTTTATACAGACTTGATTAATAATCAGGGATTACAGATTAATACGCTTGAGACAATTAATACAGTATTAAGACCTACATTTCAACTTGCTGTCAGAGATGATATCATAAGGAAGAATCCGGTAGACGGAGCATACTGTGAAGTAAAAAAGCGTAATGGTGGTGCCAGAAAAACAAGGCGAGCGTTGACTGTGGATCAGCAGAGAAAATTCATGGAGTATGTAGCAAAGAATCCGTTCTTTTATCACTGGTATCCATTCTTTGTATTTTTGTTAGGAACTGGATGCAGAATAGGAGAAGCAATTGGGATACGCTGGGATGATATTGATTTGGAGAATCGAATTATTGATATCAATCATAGCTTAACCTATTACCAGAGAGCGGATGATTCATATAAATGTGAGTTTAGAGTATCTTTGCCAAAGACGGAAGCTGGTAATCGTAGAATACCTATGATGCAGCAGGTATATGATGTGCTTCAGGAAGAATATGAGAGACAGAAGCAGGAAGGCTTTTGTGTTGAGAATGTGGATGGAATGACCAATTTTGTATTTACAAACCGATTTGGGATGCCACATAACCCAGCAGCAGTAAACCGGGCAATCAAGAGAATTGTGGATACACATAATTCAGAAGAAGAGGTGGCTGCTAAAAAGGAGAAGAGAGAACCTGTTATGATTCCAAGATTCTCCTGCCATATCTTCAGACATACGTTTGCATCAAGATTTTGCGAGAATGAAACCAACATCAAAGTAATTCAAGAGGTAATGGGACATGCTGATGTATCGACTACCATGAACATATATGCAGAAGCAAACCCAGATGTTACCAAATCAGTAATTGAGAAATTATCAAAAAATATGGATATTTTTTAGAAAAGAGTCCTGCGATTGAACTCTTTGAAGATTGAAAATATACCTATTCATATTGAGATAAATATGCTATACTCATCAAGTATTGTAGTGTTTGACACGGCAGTACATGTCTTAAAATAAAAAGACGTATTTTAAGGCGAATGACATCTTTTGGACGCACAAAAGTCAAAAAAACGTCCAAGAGTATCCAAGTATATAGAATCCGGGAAAGCCCATTTTCCAAGGGTTTGCAAGAATATACAAGAGTTAGCTTAGCAATCAAAAAAATTCCCGACGATGAAATCACTGGATAAGTAAAAGATAGAAATAGCGCAGGCGGAAGAGAGTAATATACTGTAAATTAAACCTGATATAAACCCAAATAGTTAAAATTGACAGAAAGTTGACATTAAAACCGATAAGAAATTATCGGTTTTTTAGGTAGAAAAAGAGGGGGAAAATACTTGCGGACAATTACTTTTTTTAATAATAAAGGTGGAGTTGGAAAGACAACAACCATTGTGAATCTAGCAGCATACCTTTCTAAATACAAAAAGAAAAGAATGGTGATACTTGACTTAGATCCACAATCGAATTCAACACAAGCAATTATTTCGACAGAGTTTTGGCCTGACTTTTATGGCGAAGAACCAACGAGAAAAACAATTTATGATTACTTTTCACATATTATTCAGGGGGAAAGTACATTTGAATTCTATGAAACACCAGTTAAGGCTGAAGAAAATAACTTTGGAGTAGATTTAATTCCAGGACATTTGAACATGTCGCTAGTTGATGATGTTATGAGTCAAAGTTGGGGAAGTATGAATAAACCTGCAGGAATTAAAGTACAAAACTGGTTAAATCAGCTAAAAACTCATTTGGAGGACCGTTTTGACTATTTATTTATTGATGTAGGACCTTCGTTAGGGCCGTTAAATAGAAGTGCATTGTTAAATTCAGACTATTTCTTTACACCGATGGCATCAGATATTTTTAGTCTATTAGGTGTAAAAAATATAAGCAACTGGATAAAGGGCTGGGCAAGAGAATACTATGCTGCTATTTGTCAAACATTTCCACAAACTCCATTTTATACTCCGGATTTTTATGAAAAAAATTTAATTAATTGTTCTGAAACGCAATTGGTTAAATTTGCAGGATACTCTATTCAACAATATTCTGGAAGAAAATTTAAGGATGGAATAAGACCCACAAAATCATACGAGAGGGTGGTTAAAGAGGTACCTGGTGAAGTTATAAAATATTTACGTGAATTTGCAAACAAGAATATATCAGATGAAGACTTGATGTTAGGTGATATTCCTTATTCATATAGTGTAATTCCTCTTTCGCAGATTAATAATATGCCAATTTTTGATTTGACCTATGAATCCGGCGTGAGAGGTGGACAAACTGCTAGTGTTGAGTCATATAAAGAATACTTGGAAATTATTGCGACAAATTTCTTGAGAAATGTGGGGGATACAAATGAGTAGCATAGAATACAGTATCTGGCCAGAAAGCTTAATTGAGGAATTGGCGGCAAGAAGATGTGTGTTATTTTTGGGCTCTGGAATATCTGCTACAGCATCAACAGAGGATGGAATTAAACCAAAGACATGGGGGCAGTTTATTGAAGGAATAAAGTCAATTGCTCGGAATGCTTCAGAAGATGATATGAAATATATTAATGAGCAGATAAAGAAAGAAGACTATTTATTAGCATTACAAGCAATATATGACGCATGCATACCAGCAGATTATGTAAGATATTTGAAATCTGAATTTATGATAGACTTTAAACCATCTAAAGTGCACGAATTCATAAGAAAGATTGATAGTAAAGTTGTAATAACAACAAATTTTGATTCGATATATGATAATTTATGCAAAGGCTCAACATATTCTATTCTCGATTATGAAGAAGCAGAGTCGATAGTACAAACTTTAAAATCTCCAACTAATTTAATAATTAAAGCACATGGAACAATACAAAAACCAACAAAGTTGATATTTACGTCTAGTCAATATTTTAAATCTCAGCAAGAGAATCCTGTATTTTACAATATATTATATTCACTGTTTTTGACAAATACAGTTGTTTTTTTGGGATATGGTTTAAGTGATCCAGACATAAATTTGATCTTACAGTATTTACATAAATCAGCTTGTGAAGCGAGTCCACACTATTTGGTTAAAGAAAAGGGAACCGCTCCACAATTGATTAAACACTGGAAAGAAACGTACAACGTACAAATTATCGAATATGGAGATAGTTATGCTGATTTAGAACCAGCAATAGAGGAACTCGCAAATAAAGTAGATGCATTCAGGGCAGATAGAGCGGGAATAGGGTTATAAATGGTGTTACGGTTTATTTTTCCATTTATGAATTGCTCTTGTAGACATGCCATCTTTTCCTTTTGGTAAGAATGGTACAGAGCTATTGTAATCTTCGGTATCAAATCCGATAATCATAAAAGGATAATTTTTTACTAAAGGAAAATATGGTTCTAGTTCTTCATAATTTGAAACCCGATCAGTTAGGTAATAGGAGAGTTTAGCAACAGGTAAAAGGAGAACTGCTAATTGCAGTTCATTATTGTGTATAGCAAGTAGTAATTTATTCATTGAGCGATGTGCGGATGAAATGTTTCCTGTTTCAAATTCTAGTCCAACATTAAAGCATTCATTTGAATTTTGAAATTGCTTGTATACATCAATAGGACCTCCTTTTCCAAAGTTTACAAGAATATCTAACGGCTTTTCTCTATACCAAAGATAAGTTTCTTCAAGTAATTGATAGCAAGCTTCTTTTATTGGAACAACTCCATTACAATTTTTGGAAGTGTTATTAATTTGAGAGATCATGCGGTTGATGGCCTCACATATTTCATCATAAGCACACTTAGCTAGTGATGAATTTGATATTAGGGTATTGGCAGATGGGGTAATGTAAGATTTAGATATATGCATTTTATTCCTCCTTTAATAATTCACTTGCGGATGTATTAAGTGCATCTGCAATTTTTTCAATGTTGTCAATCGAAACATTTCTAGAGCAACATTCAATATCAGAAATATATGTACGATGTAAACCACAATTAAGTGCTAGTTCTTCCTGAGAAAGTGAATTTTGTGCCCGTAGTTTTTTCATGTTTTGCGATAAAATTTCTCTTAAATTACTCATTAAATTTACCTCGTTGACCAAATGATAATGTAATGATATACTTCGAGTAGACTATGAGTCTACAGACTATAAGTGGCGGTGAAGAAATGTATTACTCAATATTTGATTTGTTAATAAAAGCAACAAAGGAATCAAAGAGAACAAGTGATGATTTATACTTTTTTTTTAGAAAGAAAGGTATTAAAAAGGCAGAATTGATAGAATTAAAAAGTAAAGGATCTTTTGATTGCAGGAAGGAATTAAAAGATGCTATTTTAGAATATTTGGGTATGACAGAGTTGGAAGTGTGGTTGTCATTGGGCATGATACCTCTAGAGTATAGGAAATCCTATATAGAGCACATTCCAGATATCGTTAATATTCTGGAGCCTACGAAAAAGAAAATAACAGAAAAAGAATTGATTCCGTTTTATAAAACAGGATATGGAAAATTATACAATTGTGATTGTATGCAGTTACTAGGGAAAATGAAAGATGAATCTGTTGATCTAATTTTTGCAGATCCCCCATTTAATCTTAACAAAGAATATGGAGAGGGCATATCTGATGATTTATTTACAACGGCATATGTGAATTGGTGTTATGAGTGGCTCGATGAATGTATAAGAATATTAAAACCCGGTGGAACATTTATGGTTTATAATTTACCTAAGTGGTCAATGTATTATGCCGAGTACTTGAATAGAAAATTAACATTTCGTAGTTGGATAACAATTGATATGAAATATAGTTTACCTATAAATGGTAGACTGAGTCCAAGTCATTATACTTTATTATATTATGTAAAAGGAAATAGGCCAAATGTATTTAATAATCCAAGAATTCCTTTGCAAACATGTAGACATTGTGGAGGGGAATTAAAAGATTATGGGGGATACAAAGATAAACTGAATCCTAATGGGGTAAATGTTTCAGATGTATGGTATGACATATATCCTGTTCGTCATTCAAAAAATAGAAAAAATAATGAACTTTCTGTAAAACTTTTAGAACGAATTATTTCTATGACTACGAATGAAAACGATATAGTATTTGATCCGTTTGGAGGAAGTGGGACAACGTATGCTGTTGCGGAATTGCTTAAGAGAAATTGGAGTGGATCTGAAATTGGAGATTGCGAAGTTATTAAGAATCGATTAATTAATTCAGAAAATGATAGAAAGCTTTTAGGTAAAGTATATAGCGAAAAAAATGTGCTGTTTACAGAAGTAGTAAAGAAAATAAGAAGAAAAAATGGTTTTTGGTTGCCAGAAGATTTTCAACGATAAAAGGAAGATGGGTAAATCCATCTTCCTTTTTGAGAATAGCCTTACCTTTTGTAATTTATAACCAACTTGCAATATCAAAAGTGCCATCTGATTTGTAGAGTGATAAATGATAGCACTCGCTTAATTCATTATATAGGCTAACTGCTTCGTTGTACTTCTTTTTCCATGCTTGGGCTTCTATATCTATAACTCGTAACTTTGGAATATATGATGGTGAATAGTTAGGAATCAAACCAGAATCAAGGGATTTAATATGCTTGTGTAAAGCATTTGTATATATCCCCATCATATTATTAACTCGCCTTAATCCACCCATTCGGGCAATTGAGTTTTTTGAAAGTGGTTCTTTCTCGATAAAGTAATTATTTAGTTCATCATTAAAATTGGTAACATGTGCAAGGACTTCATTTGCTGTTTTTATATTCGTCCCATTTTGCAATCATTAGTTTAATACCCTCTTCTGTTGATAATAATTCACTTCTTGTCATTTCAATATACCTCCGTATAAATAAATTTGAAACATGTTTCTTGTCTATATTATAAAAGGTACTAAGATGTATGAATTTACTATTTGAGAACTTATGAGAATTGATGAAACGAAACAATTATTATTTTTTCTTACCTACATTACGGAAGGAGTCTTTTGTATACCATTTGTTTTTATCGAAATAATCAAAACATTTATCTATAGTAGCATAATCGCTATGCTTAATTAATTCATCTAATAAGATATCTCTTCCTGTGATAAATTTTTCTAAATCATCACCGAGATAATTTGTCCTTAGATTTTTGCCAATCAACTCACTTTGGCGTCTTATCTGTTGACGAATCCTTTTTACAGCTTCCCCGCATTCATATTTTTGATAGTTAGGATAACCGCTTTTGTTTTTGCAATATTCAATTTTAAGATTATCTGTTGCAAAATACTTTCCGCAATGTTTACATTTATTAAATTTATAATTATTTATTGAAAGAAAGTGTAAAATTGCAAAAAAGATATCAGATGGATTAAAACATTGATAAAAATAGTCACAAAACAAGAATTCCCCTTCTCCTAATAATTTATCAATAGTAAAAGTATCATAATTAATTGGTGGGTATGAAGCGGTTCCTTCTAAAATATTTTGTACCTTGGCAATGGGTGTGAATTTTAAGGTTATATCATAATAAGGGCGTAAAAGCTCCAAAGAAGATGGCGAAATACTTGAACCTGTCAAATAGCTCTGTTCGATAAGATATTTAATTCCTTCATTTAGGGCAATAAATTGTTCCTTGTCTTCTTTCTTAAAGTGTAAAAGCTTTTGCAGATTATATTTAGCTGTTTGCTTATAATCCCATACCTCAATATTTCCATTTGTCTCGTAAATATCAGATAATATAATAATTGGATTGAAAGATAAAAACTTCCCAAGACCAGTAATTACTCCAATTTTTTTATTATCTTTTTCGCATATAAGAACCTGACAAATTTCCTTCATTTATATATCCCTCTTGAAAATGTTTCGTTTAAAGAATATCACAAAAGAAACAAATTGTAAATTCATAGAGTTCTGGGATTGTTATAATTAGTGTATGAAATGCATTTCAGGTAACTTTGGTGGATGCGACCAAGAACGGCATCAGAAAGATAAAGTGGTAAAAATCATGGCATTTAAGAAACTTTCACAGTTTGAATTATTTGACAATTCATTTTTTGACGCATTGGATTTAGGTACAATTGGAAAATCAGAGTGGAAAAACTTTGATTCAGGAGAGCATATGGGTACTAAGGTTGAGCTTGTTGTTATTGGAGATAAGAATAAGTACAAAACAACTAATGGCGAGGCTGTTAGTAATATGTACGAGAAGATGATGGTTAAGATTGCAAAGGATATTGATGTACCTATGAATGCGCATGTTCGCCTTGTAAATCCGCAGGCATCTGTTTACGGACAGTACCGCAATCAGCTTTCGATTGTTGCTGACGATATTGAGGTTATTAAAAAGTAGGAGAACCGGAGCCACCGGCTCGTAAGAGCCGGGGCGAGGCGCTCGCAGGTTTAGTATTACCCTGAGAGCGAAACTGTTACAAGCAAGAGGCTAGGCGGCTTTTCGCTTGTAACAGAACCTATATTTATTACAGCGACAGGAGGAAAGAGCATGGCGGATGCAGTAAGTAGATCATGGTTTGCAGTCTTTCCTAATCCTGAACAACATGGTTATGATGGCTCGCCAGAAGATATTGTGGAAAAACTTAAGCAGGAATGGATTGGAGATAATCCTCTTCGTAAAGGTTGGTGGGGATATTGTATTTCAGCTAATGGTTTGCCGCATGTGCATATGGTATTGGAGGATTCTGGATCATGCAGATTTACAAAGGTTAAAAAAGCATATCCTACCGCTCATTTGGAACCAACTAAAGGAAATAAGAAGCAGGTACTTCAATATATTAAGAAGGAACCACCATTTGATGAAAAAGGTGAACAAGTAATCTTTTTTACTTCTTATGGAAATATTGAGGGAAATAAAAGATATGCGGTTTCAAATACTAATGATACGCTTGCTACTATTGAACTTTTGATAGAGGAAGGAATGACTCCTAATCAGATTATGGCTGAGGATATAAGACTTAGGCGTGAAGAAAGTCTTATTAGAAAATGCTATTTTGCTAAGAGATATAAAGAAACACCACCGATGCGAGAAGTAAAAGTGTTTTGGCATTGTGGGGATTCCGGAAGCGGGAAGTCATATTCATATATTGATCTATGTGAGAAGTATGGCGATGATTTAGTATATTTCTTTAGCGACTACGCAAATAGAGGTGTTGGAGGGTTTGATGGATATTGCGGAGAACCATACTTATTTATGGATGAATTAAAGCAAGACTCCTTACCTTTTGAGTTGTTGCTTACTATCGCACAAGGTTACAGATCGCAGATACATTGTAGATTTAGCAATTGCTTCGCCCTTTGGGATGAGGTGCATATTACAAGTATATTCTCGCCAGAAGATATATATGGGAGCATGGTTAGTAGAGAAAATCAAGGCAAAGATACTATTAAACAGCTTCTTAGAAGAATTACTTCATACATATACCATTATAAGGTTGGAGATGAATATAAAACCTTTGAATTGGCAGGAAATGAGTATGTAGATTTTGAGGACTTAAAAAGGCGTGCTTCTGGAAATGAGTTTATTCAAATTAGTGATGATGAAGAATTACCATTTGATTAAGGAGGGTTTTTGATTATGAAAAGTACAAACAATATAAGGATGCAGGAAGGCTTGAAAAATATGCGGAGAAAGAAATATTTAATCTTTGTTCCTATTGTGTACTGCTTAATAATTGGTGGATGCGCATATGCGGGAGAATGGCTTCTCAATAAAATGGGAAGTCCGTTTTCCTCAGACTTATATCTTATGATCTTTTATACATTTATGATTGTGATTTTGATTATAGGTTTGCTTGGGATGGTTTGTATGTTGGGAACACCAATTAATAGCAAGAAAATAGAGGGTGAATTGGTGGATATTGGTTTCTCGGATAAAGATGGAAATCCTCCGGTGTTGCTCTCAAGGACAAATGAGAATAAAGGTATTCGATTAGAGTTTTATTCACCTAAGATATCATTTGTAAAATATGAGGATCATATATCGGAGATAGAAACAGCCTTAAATATTAAGGTGGTTGACATTAGACCGGGAAAAGATATTCAGCATATTGTTGTAAGGGCAATAAAGTCAGGAAAAGAGGATAAGGAAATGCTTTTGTGGAAAGATGGATTCTTATCAGATAAGGATTTTGAGTTTGTTTTAGGTGAGAGCTATTTCGGTACAGAAATAATAAATATTTCAGCTACGCCTCATGTATTGATTGGAGGAGCTTCTGGATCCGGCAAGTCTAAACTTCTTAAATCTGTACTCATGCAGGCAAAAAAGAAAGAAGCTATAATTTTTCTGGCGGATTTCAAAGGAGGATTAGACTATCCTGAAATATGGCATAAGACATGTAATATAATAACTGATCCAGAGAAACTTGATTCTGAATTGGAAAGAGTTTTGTCCATTATGGAAGAAAGAAAAAGGATTCTTGTTAGTTATGGTGAGCCTAATATTGCTGAATGTAACCAGAAACATGGAACAGAGATAAAAAGAATTATTGTTGCATGTGATGAGATTGCAGAGGTATTAGACAAAACTGGATTAGATAAGGATCAAAAAGCTATTATCAATCAGATTGAAGCAAAGTTTTCAACTATTGCTCGATTGGGTAGAGCGTTTGGTATTCATCTAGTTTTTGCGACACAGAGACCAGATGCCGAAATCCTGAAGGGACAGATTAAAAATAATATTGGATATCGTATTTGTGGTAGAGCTGACAAAGTGTTATCTCAGATTATTTTGGATAATTCTGAGGCATCGGAAAAAATATCACCTAATGATCAGGGAATGTTTCTTACTAATACTGGAGCTTTGTTTAAGGCATATTATGTAGAAGATGATTGTTTGGAAGGAGTTGATCTTGATGGAGAAGCCTCAGATTAAAGATAAACCCACATTAACAATTGAAGAAGCGGCTTGCCTTTATAATATAGGCGAGCATAAGTTAAGAGAGTTAACTGACTCAGACAATTGTAGCTTTGTATTATATGTGGGGCGTAAAAGATTGATTAAAAGAAAACAGTTTGATGATTATTTATCAAAATCGTTTACAATCTAAATATTAGGGTGTTTTTTGGAAAGCTGACATGTTATAATCCTAGCAAGTCAGCTTTCTGTCATTTAGTTTGAAAGGAGATAATGATATGGCAGAAAGAAGAAAAGACTCAAAAGGTCGAGTGCTTAAAGAAAATGAGACTCAGAGACCAGATGGAACATATAGTTATAGATGGAGAACCGCTGACGGAAAAAGACATGCGGTATATGGTAGAACACTTGATGAGCTACGAGAAAAAGAGCTTCTGGTTCTTAAGGACAAGAGTGATGGAATCAGATCGGATGCAAGGAGTGTTACTGTAAATGATATCTTTGATATGTGGCGTAATCTCAAAAAGGGATTAAAAGAGAATACATTCCAGAATTATATCTATATGTATGATCAGTTTGCTCGTGATGATATCGGACAGCTTAAGATCGGAACATTAAAAAAATCAGATATTAGAAGATATTATAATCGTTTGATTGATGAGAGAAATCTTAAGATTGCAACAGTAGATAATATTCATACTATATTGCATCAGGTTATTGATTTAGCTGTTGAGGATGGTTACTTAAGAACAAATATAAGTGATAATGCCCTTAAGGAATTAAAGCAGGCTAGAAATCTATTTACAGAAAAGAGAATGGCATTAACAATTCCAGAGCAGGATTTGTTTGTTGAGTTTTTAAGTAAGAGTCCTATGTATCAGCATTGGTTTCCAATTTTCTTGCTTATGTTAGGTACTGGACTTCGTGTTGGTGAGGCAACCGGACTTCGTTGGGAAGATATTGATTTTGAAAATAATACAATTAGCGTAAATCATACTTTGGTATATTTTAACCATAGTAAAGGTGGATGCTATTTCGGAATTAATTCTCCAAAGACAAGAGCCGGCGAAAGAACTGTTCCAATGATCGAGAGTGTTAGAGAAGCATTGATGCAGGAAAAAGAGAATCAGAGATTAGCAGGGATCACTTGTGATGTGCGAGTTGATGGATATACAGATTTTGTATTTGTTAATCGCTTTGGCAATGTTCAGCATCAGGGAACACTTAATAAGGCACTTCGTAGAATTATTAGAGATTGCAACGAGGAAGTATTAGAGAAAACAAAGGATAATAAGCCGGTGGTGTTGCTTCCTAAGTTCAGCTGTCACACACTGAGACATACATTCACAACACGCCTTTGTGAGTCTGGAATAAATATTAAAGTAATTCAATCAGTATTAGGACATTCTGATATAAGTACAACCTTAGATATTTATGCAGATGTCACCAAAGATTTGAAAAAAGCAGAGATGCAGTCTTTCGAGGATTTCATGAAGAAAAAGGATGCATAATCCCATAAACCCAGTCTAAACCCGACTTAAACCCATTTTATGAAAATGTATGAGAACCATTGAGAGATATCATAAATGAGGTATTTAGAAAAGGTTGCAGGCGGGCATAATTGAGAACCTTTGAAATAATATGAATGAGCGTATGGGGTATTCCCGACAATGAAGTCTATTGATAAGTAGGAATGCAGGAAAATCAAGGGTTTCA
>OGKW01001468.1_pt1 | contig 13675 bp, 6 predicted proteins | sample 1572601 | NCBI WGS metagenome assembly OGKW01 (sample SAMEA2581875, study PRJEB24529) | metagenome | biome: Human gut stool | place: China | collected 2011
GTGGTCAGGGTCAGCCACCGGCTTGACAGCCCGGAACTGGGCCTGAATGGTGTGCTTCTCCCGGACGTTCTCAAAGGGGTAGGAGCGAACGGCCCCCACGCTTTCTCCGTCCACCAGCACGTCGGCGATCTCATACCCGCTGTCCGCCCGGATGGTGAAGGTCTTGTCGCTGCCGCGGGCAACACGGACGGAACCGCTGGGGCTGATGGAGCCGTTTTCACCGGCCCGCGCCGTGACGGTCAGGTAGGTCGGCGCATCGGGAACGTCGTCGCCGTTCTGATCCTCGCCAAAGTAGGCCACAACTTCGCTGTTTGCCTGCACGTTCTTGAGCGTCCAGGTATCCTTGAATGGATTTTCTGCATCATTGTTGGAGTAGACCACCTTGCCGTCCACAGTGATGTAGTCTAGTGCGTAACCTCCATAGGCGGTAATGGTGAATACAACATCATCGCCCGCGTCAACGGTCTTGCTGACGGGAGTAATGGTGCCGTTACCGTCGTTTACTCTGGCGGTGACAGTGTATCTCTCGCTTGGCGCGGGATCGTACTTGTCGGGAACGCCGTCGCTGTCCGCATCGGCGGAGAAGGTCACGACGATGCTGCGGTCGGCCTGCACATTGGTGAAGGTGTAGGTCTTGCTGTCCGCATCATAGCCGGCCAGATTGAGGTTGCCGTCGTTCAGATACGTGTCACCGTCAATGACGATCTTATCCACCGCATAGCCGGAGTCGGGAATAAAGGTAAAGCCTTGGTCGCCGCCCTCTGCAACGGTGGTGTCTCCGCTCGGATCGATGCTGCCGTTGGGACCGGCATAGGAGCGAATCACATAATTCTCGCCCAGCACGTCGGCTGTGCCATCGTTGTCGGAATCATAGCCCCAGACAGCGTACACGGTGATGTCTTCATCGTCGAAGGTCACGGCGGGAACGATTTGTACATACTTGAAAGCTTCGGTATCGGTTCCCTTGAAAATCTGTCTGTGCTGGTTGAGGGACCAACCGATGAACACCACGCTGTCGCCACTGCCATCGCCCGCACTGCGGTAGGAGAGGCGCGTCATGCCGATGGAGGCTAACTCGGGCACATGCGCGGGAGTGGTTTCTACGGGGGGGGCGCTCTCCTCGGTAGGGATGGATTCCTCAACAGGATCGGTTGCGGCAGGTTCGCTCTCTGTGGGCTCTTCCTCACCTGCGGACTCTCCACTGGGGAGCGTCTCTGTCTCCGGCTCGTCTGTGGGGCTGGGAATCACAGCGGAGTCATCCGTGGCTGGCGCCAAGGTGTAGGTGGGTTCTTCGGTGTCCAGAACTGCGACCTGCCCGGAAACATACTTGATTTCTCCGCCGTCGGGGACGCCAGCGACTTGATCACCGTCGTTGATGGCATTGCCGTCATAGGCCAGGGTGTACTTGCCGTCTTCCTCCACGTCGGGCGTGCCGTTCTCGTTGGCGTCATAGCCCCAGACGGCATAAACTTCATCGTTGGCAGTCAGGGTGAGCTTGTCAATGGTATTCGGGCCGTCCTTATCGGAAGCGCCGTAGATTTTAGTGTCCTGCTCAGCGCTCCAGCCGATGAAGATGATCATGGTGCCATCTTCAGCCGTCTTGTGAGTCGGTTTGTCGGTGGTGTTCAGTTGATAGTTTTCCGCTTCATCCGCGCTTACTTTCTCCTGCCCCGGCCCGCCGAAACCGCCGTTGGCATCGTAGGTCAGGGTGTAGGACTCAGAAGGATCGGGGCCGGGTTCCACATCCTTGGCATTCACGGTGATGCTGATGGTGGTCATCAAGGGAATGCTGTTCGTGTTCGTGACGCCCTCCGGCAGCGTGAGCGTGCCGTTCAGGGTGAAGGTCTGCGCCTCTGCCTTGCTGGGATCATAGCTTGTGTTTTGAGTATCCCACGTAACATTAGCCTGCATATCGCCCTTCGTGGTCTGAATCGTCACCTGCGTTGGAAGCCCCATCTCCTCAATGGCGGTGCCGTTTTCCACGGTGATTGCCGCAGGCGGTACGACATTGATCAGGTTGGGCTTTTCCGTGGGTTCCGTCACATCCGGCTTCTGGTTGCCATCAGTATCATAGCCCCATACGGCGTAGATCGTCAAAGCCGTGCTGTCGATGTAAACCCTGCCAGGCAACAACGCGATCTTCTCAAACGCTTCCTGATCCTCCTCGCCATAGATTTGGCCGGTTTTCGTTCTGGACCAGCCGATGAATACAACGGATGTTTCGTTGACGGGGGTGTGGGTTGGCGTTTGGCCGCTTAGCTCCACGGTGGTTCCTTCCCAAACGGTCTGCTCATCCGGCAGGTCGAAAACCTCTCCGCCGCTCTGTGCGTTGCCGCCATAGGTCAGCGTGCCTTGCCCGCGATAAGTCGCCGTGTACATTTGGCTTTCCTGTACAGTCGCTTCTATTGTTCCGCTCTTATCGTATTCCGGACTCCAGCCCGCAAACTGCCAGCCCGTGCTTGCTGTCACGGCAGGGGCCTCCGGATAAGAGCTGTAGCCCGGCAGCAGCTTATCATAAGTCACTGTCTTTTCGCTATCGGCAAACGTCCCGTGCTCCCCAGCCCGGAAGGTGATCGTAATGTACTGCTCGTCGTCGGGCTTTTCGTCGTTGTTCTTATCCTCGTTGTAGACCGACGTGTAGCTCTTGTTGGCGTCTTCCGCCCCCACGGAACTTCCAACGGTGATGCCGTCGCCCTCCGTGCCGGAGCCATAGGCGTGCTTGCTGTCATCCTGCCAGGAGTCAAACAGGTAGGTATCTTCGGGAATTACTTTGGGGGCCTCGGGATAGGTCTCCGCCTCAAAGCCTGCTTCGTTTGCTTTTACAAGGAATACTTTCAGAGCACGGGAGTCCGTGTCATAGATGTAATCCTTTCCTGCCTCCATCTGCTCCCACATGGTGTCCTCAATATCCCAACTGCCATAGCCGGTGCCCCGGAAGGTCAGCGTCACCGTGTAGGTATCCGGCTTGTCGTTGTTGTCCGTGTCAAGATAATAATAGACATCGGCGGTATTTGGTCCATCCTCGGTCACGGTCAGGCTGCCGGATGTCCCCTCATTGGAAGTCACATAGCCGTTACGGGCAGGGCGGCCGTATGTAACAGTTTCGCCGGGTTTCCGGTAACTGGTAAGGGTACGGGCGAGGCCAAACTCTCCGCTCTCCTGCTCGGTGTAATAGCGGATGGCAACTTCTTTATGGCCTTCGGCAGCGTCGTAATGCGCATCAAAGGTGAGATCTGCCGCGTCCGCACCGACGGGTTGGTTCGCATAGTCGGCGTAGCGGCTGGATTCATTTTTATTGTTGAACCAGCCCGTCCAGACCATACTGTCCGCCGTTGCGTTGACCTGCGGGATCTGCGGATACTTGTCGCCCTCCAGTTCGCCTTCCACTGGTTTTACCAGCTTGTAGGTCAGGGTCTTTTGATCCTCTGACAGTGCTCCGCCGGATGTCAGATTATTAGGATCAATGATTCCGTTTTCACCGGCATTAAACGTCAGGGTGATGGTGTGGTTGTCCGGCTTATTGTCATTGTCCGCATCCTTGTACAGGTAAACGGTTTTCTCCACACCCGCTTCGATCATCGTCCCCGCAACGGTTGTCGTAGAAGCAGTATAGCCCTCCGGTATGGACTCACTCACATCCACAGAAAATGCCTGCTTGATGGCAATTTGCTCTGTGATATTCTCTGGCAGAGCAGGCACCGCGGTGTCGGGCTGCTCACCCGCACCCCACTGGAATTTCACCGTCAGGTTGCCCTTTTTCACATCAAAGTGGAAATCTAAGGAGCTAACCGATTCCTTAACGACTTGGATCTCTCCACCCTCTCGCAGCACAAAGTCCTCATCGTTATAAGTGTCTTTCCACGGCTCATCAGAGCTGCTAATATACTCTCGGATATGCTCCCGGCCACGTTCCTCGTTCGGTCTGAACAGGGCGTCGCCCTCCGCCACCGTGCGCAGGTAGTTCGCCGCCGGAATGTCACTGCCGTTGATGTCGGTCGGGTCTTCGATGTACAGGTTGATGGTGATATTCCGCTCGTTCACTTCATTCACAGGAACCCAGTGTGGTACAAAGATGATGGTGGTCCCAGCGGCATCGGCGGCTACATCTTTTACATCTACAATATCGCCGGCGTGATACACTGGGGCACTGGTTCCTCTTACAACGTAGCCATCCGGCGAATACCCCTTTACCGTCTCATAAGGTGTCCGGCTGGTGATGGTGATGGTATCCTTGTTGCCCTCCACCACTGTGAAGCCCGTCTCTGGTTCGCCAATCAGGTCGTTGTTATTCCTATCATTCCGGTATTCCACCGAATAGGTGATGGGAGTCGCGGTCAGGAAAAGCTCTATGTTGTCTCCCAAGCCATTGGGAAGATCAAAGCGGTACTGATATTGCTCCTGCGTATAGCTCGGTTCTCTCCCGTCGTGCAGATTTCCGATATTCTTTTCAAAATTCATCTCCGCTTCGCTTACCTGACCGTTGACCTTGACGGTAAGCTGCGGTTTTTCATAGCCTGGCTTGAGATTGAAGTAGAACTCGTTGCCGGTTCTGCCCGTCTGGAGATACACATGGTTTACGCTTCCCGGAACATATTCCTCAGCGCCATCGTCCCAGCCCACAATATTTCCTATGCCGGACAGTTCTATTTTCCCGATGCGGGTAAGGTTGTCCGTTACTTGTTTTTGCTTATATCGTATCTGCTCAGAATAGGGGAGCACCTGCCATTTGCAACCGCCGCAAACACCGTAGTGCTGGCAGAACGGAACTGCTCTTACGGGGGAGTATTCATGGAACTTCACCGCTTCAGCTTCAGCATAATGATGTTTTTTTCTCTTAATTTGCAGGTCTACTACATCACCCGGAACGACATATGGTACGAAAATTACCAAATCATTGACCTTTGCAATGGCTTTTCCTTCGGCAGCCACATCCGTTATTTCCACCTTCTCTAACAGGGGAAGTTCTTTTCTCTTTCTTGCCACTTTTACACCAGTATAATAAATTCAGTGGCAAAAATAGGTATTTTTTCGGGATTTCTCTCTATGAATTGAAAGATTAAATATTGCAATGTCGAAATTGCATTTTGCATTAAAGTTTTTTCTCAAAAAGTTTTCTAGTCTGCGAAATATACTTAGATTTGCGAACAGAAAAATGGAAAAAATCACAATCAGAAACTTTAAATTTATATTATGGACAAAAAAAGAGTTTATACCTTTGGTAACGGTCAGGCAGAAGGAAAAGCCGGCATGAGAAACCTTTTGGGAGGTAAGGGGGCCAACTTGGCAGAGATGAACCTTATCGGAGTTCCGGTTCCTCCGGGCTTTACAATTACAACAGAAGTTTGCACAGAATATTATGAAATGGGGCAGGACAAGGTTGTTGCCTTGTTGAAGCAGGAAGTAGAAAATGCCATTGCACACGTAGAAACGCTGATGCGTTCCAAATTCGGCGACATAGATAATCCGTTGTTGGTTTCCGTACGTTCGGGTGCACGTGCTTCCATGCCCGGCATGATGGATACAATCCTTAACCTCGGTTTGAACGATGAAGTTGTAGAAGGGTTGATCCGCAAGACCGGAAATGCCCGTTTCGCATGGGATTCATACCGTCGTTTCGTGCAGATGTACGGCGATGTAGTATTGGGTATGAAGCCGGTCAACAAAGAAGATGTCGATCCGTTTGAAGCCATTATAGAAGATGTGAAGCATGCTAAAGGCGTGAAGCTGGATAATGAACTGGAAGTGGAAGACCTCAAGGAGCTTGTAAAGAGATTCAAGGCTGCCGTAAAGGAACAGACCGGAAAAGACTTCCCGACCTGTGCCTACGAACAGTTGTGGGGAGCTATCTGCGCCGTATTCAACTCGTGGATGAACGAACGCGCTATCCTGTATCGTAAAATGGAGGGAATTCCTGATGAATGGGGTACGGCTGTAAGCGTTCAGGCAATGGTGTTCGGCAATATGGGAGACACTTCCGCTACAGGAGTTTGCTTTAGCCGCGATGCTGCTACGGGCGAAGACCTCTTCAACGGCGAATATCTGATTAACGCGCAGGGTGAAGACGTTGTGGCCGGTATCCGTACTCCGCAACAGATCACTATTATCGGTTCGAAGCGTTGGGCCGAACTTGCCGGTGTGAGTGAAGAAGAACGTGCGGCCAAATATCCTTCTATGGAAGAGGCAATGCCCGAAATATATAAGGAACTGGATGCTTTGCAGACCAAGCTGGAAAACCATTATAGAGATATGCAGGACATGGAGTTCACCGTACAGGAAGGTAAACTCTGGTTCCTCCAGACACGTAACGGCAAGCGTACCGGCGCGGCTATGGTGAAGATTGCCACCGACTTGCTGCATCAAGGTATGATTGACGAAAAGACGGCTTTGCTGCGTTGCGAACCCAATAAGTTGGATGAATTGCTTCACCCTGTGTTTGACAAGGCGGCTTTGAAGCAGGCCAAGGTTTTGACTCGCGGCCTTCCGGCTTCTCCGGGTGCAGCTTGCGGACAGATTGTGTTCTTTGCCGAAGATGCTGCCGAATGGCATGCCGGCGGTAAGCGCGTGGTGATGGTGCGTATAGAAACTTCTCCGGAAGATTTGGCAGGTATGGCTGTTGCCGAAGGTATCCTGACCGCACGTGGCGGCATGACATCGCACGCTGCTGTTGTGGCTCGTGGCATGGGTAAGTGTTGTGTGTCCGGTGCCGGAGCATTGAACATCGACTATAAAGCCCGTACGGTTGAAGTGGACGGTGTGGTACTGAAAGAGGGAGATTTCATTTCCTTGAACGGTAGCACCGGTGAGGTTTATAAAGGAAAGGTGGAAACAAAAGCAGCCGAGCTTTCCGGTGATTTTGCCGAGTTGATGCAGTTGGCTGATAAATATACGAGATTGCAGGTACGCACCAATGCGGATACTCCGCATGATGCTCAGGTAGCACGTAATTTCGGTGCGGTAGGAATCGGTCTTTGCCGTACGGAACACATGTTCTTTGAGGGTGAGAAAATCAAAGCCATGCGTGAAATGATTCTGGCGGAAGATGCGGAAGGACGTCGCAAGGCATTGGCTAAGATTTTGCCATATCAGCAGGCTGACTTCAAGGGTATCTTCAAGGCTATGGAGGGTTGTCCGGTGACTGTTCGTCTGCTTGACCCGCCTTTGCACGAGTTTGTTCCTCATGATTTGAAAGGACAACAGGAAATGGCAGATACCATGGGTGTAAGTTTGCAGTATATCCAGCAACGTGTAGAGGCTCTTTGCGAACACAATCCTATGTTGGGACACCGCGGTTGCCGTTTGGGTAATACTTATCCGGAAATCACACAGATGCAGACGCGTGCCATCCTCGGCGCCGCTTTGGAATTGAAGAAAGAAGGTGTGGAGACACATCCCGAAATCATGGTTCCGTTGACGGGTATTCTGTACGAATTCAAGCAACAGGAAGAGGTTATCCGCGCTGAAGCCGCCAAGTTGTTTGCTGAAGTAGGCGATAGCATTGAATTCAAAGTAGGTACAATGATTGAGATCCCGCGTGCGGCTCTTACGGCAGACCGTATTGCTTCTTCTGCTGAATTCTTCTCATTCGGTACGAATGACTTGACGCAGATGACTTTCGGTTATTCACGCGACGACATCGCTTCTTTCCTGCCGATTTATCTGGAAAAGAAGATCCTGAAAGTAGACCCGTTCCAAGTGCTCGATCAGAACGGAGTAGGGCAATTGGTGCGTATGGCTACCGAAAAAGGTCGCGCTATCCGTCCGGACTTGAAGTGCGGCATCTGCGGTGAACATGGCGGTGAACCTTCGTCGGTTAAATTCTGCCATAAGGTAGGTTTGAATTATGTCAGTTGTTCTCCGTTCCGCGTGCCTATTGCAAGACTCGCAGCGGCACAGGCTGCCATTGAAGGCTAAGAAATGAAATGGGCGCCGTAAGGCGAACTGGATAGGGTGAATTAGGCCGTAAATCTTATTTTTATAAGGTTGCGGCCTAATTTATTTGTAAGAATATGAATTTCCGATTTTAATAATTGTATTTTCTTTTCTGCATTTTGTATTTTCTTTCCTATCTTTGCATGCACATACACTTCCTCATAAACAAATAAATTACTATGAAGCTGACATATACTGCTGTTTTTGCAGATTTAGTAAATGATTTCTATCAGAAAAATGAAATATTGGTAATCTGTCTTGCAGTAATAGTCCTCTTGCTGTTGTTTATCATGATTTTTATTTCTATCAGTAAGTCAAAGCATGTCCAGGCCTTGAAGCGAATGAACGAAGTTGCAGAAGAGAGCCGTCAGTTGCAAAATGCCTTTATTGCAAATATGACCCATGAGATACGTACTCCTTTGAATGTGATTGTTGGGTTTACCACGATTCTTGCCGAAACCGATAATTTGGACAAGGAGCAGCGTGTGGCATTTCTGAAAGAGATCAATGAAAACAAGGATGTTCTGCTGCAACTGGTGAATGATTTGCTGGACTACTCCAAGATTGAAGCCAACACAATGGAGTATAACGATGGTGAGGTGGATGTGAACGCATTGATTCTGGAGACGTGCATAGCCGAGAATGCTCATTCCCGTCTGCCGGGCATACAGGCGGAGTTTGTAGAAAAGCTTCCCCAATGCCGTTTGAGGATTGACCGGGTGCGCTTCGGGCAGGTAGTCGGTAATCTGATACGGAATGCGTTGAAGTTTACCGAGCAAGGCTGTGTGAAGGTCGGCTGCCGAAGGTTGAGCAATCAGAACTTCTATTTCTACGTGGCCGATACCGGGTGTGGCATTGAAGAGGAGAGCAGGCGTGCAATCTTTGAGCGTTTTGTCAAGATGAACTATAATATTCGCGGAACAGGTTTGGGGCTTTCTATTTGTAAATCTATAATAGAACATTACGGTGGCGGCATTGGCGTAGAGTCTAAGAAAGGGGAAGGATCCACTTTTTATTTTACGCTGCCCTCCAAACTTGAGTATATGGAATACGGTAAGTTTTAATCAGCCGTTGCCATCCTTTCATAGGCATATAAAAAGCGCATCTGCGTTGCTTTTTACGGCTCACAGATGCGCTTTTACAGGATTTTATAAGGGGTTTATTTCATTCGTTTGCCCACAGCATCCCAGTCTACGATGCTCCAAAGAGCGTTGACGTGGTCGGCGCGTTTGTTCTGATAATCCAGATAGTATGCATGTTCCCAGACATCGAAGCCCAGCAGCGGAGTCAGTCCCGAACGTACGGGGTTGCTTCCGTTCGCTTCTTTGGTGATATGCAGTTTTCCGTTTTTATCCACCGACAGCCATGCCCAGCCGGAGCCGAACAGGCCGACTGCCGCTGCATTGAATTCTTTCTTGAAGTTCTCAAAGCTGCCGAAGTCACGTTTGATGGCTTCTGCCAGTTTCCCGGTGGGTTCGCTTTGCGAAGGTTTGGGAGAGAATTGCAGGAAATACAATGTATGGTTCAGCACTTGCCCGGCATTATTAAATATGGCACCGTCGGGTGCGGTAGCTACGATGGTAACTAAATCCTTTTTCTCATACTCTGTACCCGGAACAAGATTGTTCAGGTTGTTTACGTATGTTTGTAGATGCTTACCGTAATGGTAATCTATTGTTTGCTGACTGATTACAGGTTCCAGCGCGTTGTTGGCGTAAGGAAGTTTTGGCATTTCATGTGACATAATCATTATCATTAAAGACATTAATAACGTATTCATAAGTTCAATTATTTAGTTTTGAAACTTTATTATACTAACGTGATAACCTATGGAATTGTTCGCTGGTGTCCGAACCTTTTTCTATCTTTGCACAGAACTTTACCCGATAGATTATTAGGAATATGTCCGATTATATACAAGAACTGAATGAAGGACAGCGCGCTGCGGTGCTCTACAACGACGGTCCTTCGCTGGTGATAGCCGGTGCGGGTTCGGGAAAAACTCGTGTGCTGACCTACAAAATAGCTTATCTGCTGGAAAACGATTACCAGCCCTGGAACATTCTTGCACTCACATTTACCAATAAGGCAGCTCGTGAAATGAAGGAGCGTATTGCCCGGCAGGTGGGTGTGGAGCGTGCCCGCCACCTTTGGATGGGGACATTCCATTCCATATTCTTACGTATTCTGCATGCGGAAGCCGTACAGATAGGATTTACCTCAAGATTCACCATTTATGATACGGCAGACAGCAAAAGCCTGTTGCGCTCTATCATCAAGGAGATGGGGTTGGATGAAAAGGTGTACAAACCGGGGACGGTGCAGGCCCGCATTTCCAATGCCAAGAATCACCTTGTGTCTCCTGCGGGCTATGCCAACAATAAAGAGGCTTACGAAGGCGACTGTGCTGCCAAGATGCCTGCCATACGCGATATTTACCGCCGTTACTGGGAGCGTTGCCGGCAGGCGGATGCAATGGATTTCGATGATTTGCTGTTCTACACTTTCCTGCTTTTCCGCGATCATCCGGATGTGCTTGCCCGTTATCAGTCGCAGTTCCGTTACATCCTGGTGGACGAGTATCAGGACACGAACTTCGCCCAGCACAGTATCGTGCTCCAACTGGCCAAGGAGCACCGGCACGTCTGTGTGGTGGGTGATGATGCACAGAGCATTTATTCTTTCCGGGGAGCGGATATTGACAACATACTGTATTTCACAAAAGTATATCCGGGCACGAAGGTCTTTAAACTGGAACAGAACTACCGCTCCACCCAAACAATCGTTTCTGCAGCCAACAGTCTGATAGAAAAGAACCAAAGGCAAATCCGCAAGGAAGTCTTTTCGGAAAAAGAAAAAGGAGAAGCTATCGGAGTGTATCAGGCGTACAGTGATGTGGAGGAAGGCGATATCGTGATCAATAAGATAGCCGAATTGCGCAGGCAGGGAAACTATGCCTATTCGGACTTTGCCATATTATACCGCACGAATGCGCAGAGCCGCGTTTTTGAGGAAGCCATGCGCAAACGCAGTATGCCGTACCGCATCTATGGAGGTTTGTCCTTCTACCAGCGTAAGGAGATAAAAGACACAATCGCCTATTTCCGCCTCACTGTCAATCCGAATGATGAAGAAGCCTTTAAGCGTATCATCAACTATCCCGCACGTGGAATAGGCGACACTACTGTAAGCAAAATCACCGCTGCCGCTACCGACCACAATGTAAGTCTGTGGACTGTGCTTTGCGAGCCGCTGACCTACGGAGTGAATATAAACAAGGGGACAGTGACCAAACTGCAAAGTTTCCGTGATCTGATGACCGGCTTTATTGAGAGCGTTTCCGAGAAAAACGCCTATGAACTCGGTACGGAGATCATTCGCCAGTCGGGCATCATCGGTGACGTCTGTCAGGACAACTCTCCCGAAAACCTCAGCCGCAAGGAGAACATCGAAGAGCTTGCAAACGGCATGAGCGACTTTTGCGCACAGCGGCAGGAGGAAGGCAACAACAACATCACACTGGGCGATTTCCTTTCGGAAGTTTCTTTGCTGACAGATCAGGATTCGGACAAAGACGGGGACGATGAAAAGATAACCCTGATGACCGTACATTCTGCCAAAGGACTGGAGTTCAGGAATGTTTTTGTGGTGGGCATGGAAGAGAACCTGTTTCCCAGCGGTATGGTGGGCGACTCTCCCAGGGCGTTGGAAGAAGAACGGCGTTTGTTCTACGTGGCCATCACTCGTGCGGAAGACCACTGCTTCCTTACCTATGCCAAGAGCCGCTACCGCTATGGCAAAATGGAATTTGGAAGTCCCAGCCGCTTTTTGAAGGATATTGATGTGCGTTTCCTCAAATTGCCGCAGGATGCCGGGTTGGGGCGCAGGGTGGACGAGAGTGCCGCATCTTTCCGTTCTCGCACCCGGCAAGAAGTCATTGCTCCGACCGTCCCCCGTAACCTAAAACGTGTGACCCCTTCCATGGGAACGGCATCTTCTTCGCCGGCAGGCACAGTCGGCAACATCGTGCAACAGGGGCAACTGATAGAACACGAACGTTTTGGTCTGGGCGAAGTGATGAAGGTGGAAGGCGAGGGCGATAATGCAAAAGCCACCATCCGTTTCAAAAATGCGGGAGACAAGCAACTTCTTTTGCGTTTTGCACGTTTTAAAGTGATAGGGTGAAAGAACTGTCTGCCATTCGGAGCGTAGCGAAGAATGGCAGATACTCTTGATATAAATTTCAATATTTGCTTACATAAAATAGCTTATTAATAAAACTTGGTTCCGTTTTACTAAAATTCGACTGACGATTTACTAAAACTCCGGAAGAATTTTAGTAAAATTCCACCGGAATTTATTAATGACCCGAAAAGCCTTTGTTGGCGGCGGGTGTAGAGGAATAGATACTAATAAGAAAAAAATATACAACGAAGAATATGACAGATAAAGATTTCGACCTTTTTCCTTCTCCTTGTTACATCATGGAAGAAGAGCTGTTGAGGAAGAACCTCGAACTGATAAAGAGTGTTGCCGACCGGGCAGGAGTGGAGATTATTCTTGCTTTCAAGTCCTTTGCCATGTGGCGTTCGTTTCCTATCTTCCGGGAGTACGTGGAACATTCTACGGCAAGTTCCGTCTACGAAGCCCGCTTGGCGCTGGAAGAATTCGGCAGTAAGGCCCACACCTATTCTCCGGCATATACGGAAGCCGGTTTCCCGGAGATTATGCGATGCAGCAGCCATATCACATTCAATTCATTGGCTCAGTTCCGGCGTTTCTATCCCATGATTCAGGCGGACGGGCAGGGCATATCCTGCGGCATACGCGTCAACCCGGAATATTCGGAGGTGGAAACCGAACTGTACAACCCATGCGCTCCCGGCACCCGCTTCGGTGTGATGGCCGAACAACTCTCCGATGTGCTGCCGCAGGGAATTGACGGGTTCCACTGCCATTGCCATTGCGAATCGTCTTCTTATGAGTTGGAGCGTACGCTGGAGCATTTGGAAGCGAAATTCTCCCGTTGGTTTCCGCAACTAAAATGGCTGAACCTGGGGGGAGGACATTTGATGACACGCAAGGATTACGATGTGGAACATCTGATTCGCCTGCTTCGCGGATTGAAAGAGCGTTATCCTCATTTGCGCATTATTCTGGAGCCGGGATCTGCATTTACCTGGCAGACGGGAGTGCTGACCTCTGAAGTGGTGGATATTGTGGAAAACCGCGGCATACGTACCGCTATTCTGAATGTCAGTTTCACCTGCCATATGCCGGATTGTCTGGAGATGCCCTATCAGCCGGTTGTCCGGGGGGCTGAAATGGGAAATGACGGTCCGTATGTCTATCGTCTGGGTGGCAATTCTTGCCTGAGCGGCGACTATATGGGGATGTGGAGTTTCGACCATGAGCTGCAAATCGGAGAGAGAATTATTTTTGAGGACATGATACACTATACAATGGTAAAGACGAATATGTTCAATGGAATTCACCATCCCGCCATTGCCATGTGGACAAAGGAGGGGAAAGCAGACTTGTTCAAGCAATTTTCTTACGAAGATTATCGTGACCGAATGAGTTGATAATCAAAAGTCTGCTTTCTTTTTGGATGGAATGTCCAATTTTATGTGTGAAAAAAGTGCGCGGAATGTTTGCAGGTTTAAGGAAAATATCTACCTTTGCAACCGCAAACGCGGAAATAGCTCAGTTGGTAGAGCATAACCTTGCCAAGGTTAGGGTCGCG
>OGKW01001478.1_pt1 | contig 13601 bp, 16 predicted proteins | sample 1572601 | NCBI WGS metagenome assembly OGKW01 (sample SAMEA2581875, study PRJEB24529) | metagenome | biome: Human gut stool | place: China | collected 2011
GTTTCAAACACGACATATCTTACATCGGCGATATCCTGAAGAATGATTTCTTTCTTGGGGTATTGCCCCTGCAAATCAAAAACAGGCAATCCAGTGAATAGTTCGGCAGGAGTATTTACAGATGCCGGCTTCTCCTTTTGAGGACTACCGGTACAGCCTACCAAAGCGCCAAGCGCAAAAAGTAAATATAATTTTTTCATTGTTTTTCTTAGAATTAAGCGGGCGGATGAATCCATCCGCCCCAATAAAAGATCAAATTTCACCCAACTCATTTGTCTTTATAAACAGGTCCATTAGCGTCACCGCTAACAGCCTTACTCGACCCTCCATAGAAAGAGTCATTAGCGTCTTCTTTTTCCCCCGCATATTTACATCCGCAAGCGACAATGCAAACAGTTGGTAAATCAATGCCACCTTTTAGCAGGCTTTGTCCTTTTTTTGCCAATTCAGCCTGGCTGAGATTGTGCAAACTGATTTTACTAAGCTTCTTCATAAAAATAAATATAAATTATTTAATTCTGCATGGATTTTCCATACAGGCTATACAGCCCTACTATTTTCTCTGAAAAGTCTTGGATAGAATACTCTTTTAATACCCGACTCCTTCCTTCTCGCGCGTAAACCTCTTTTTCATTACAAGTTAAAACATTGACAATTCGATCTTTTAATGCCCGGATATTTTTATCTTTCCCAAAATCAAAAACAGTACCGTATTCCCCATCGCCTACAATCTCTTTCAATCCTGTTGTATTATTTACAATTACAGGAAGCTCATTCATCATCATTTCGGCCGCAACATATCCAAATTCTTCGTGAATAGAAGGGACGATTCCCATATCCGCAATGGCATATAGTTCAAACAACTCCTCTCTTGGTATAAATCCGGTGAATATGATATGCGACCAACAAGGCTTGGCAACATCAAGGCAATGGGTAAAGTTTCCGGTCCCAGCAATAATTAATTTCGTATCAGGCATTTCAATTAATACTTGCTTGAACGCTTCTATCAACTCCATTACCCCTTTTACAAAATCAAGTCGCCCAGCGAAAATCAGCAGATTCTCTTTCTCTTTGAATCCATATTTTTCTCTTACCCTACGGCATTCGTCTGCATTCCGCTTTCTATACTCATCTCTCAACCCGTTCGGCACATAAGCCAATTTAGACTCCGGAATATCGTAAAGTTCCTTCAGCATATCATAAGAATGCCGTGCTATCGCGATTACAGAGTCGCAACACTCATGCATAAATTTCTTTTCCCGTTCAAACGCATCAACCAACCTTTTTTCTTTTCTACCGGCAGGATTAGCTAAAATACGCTTTAACCAATCTTGATCTCCCAGTAAATCAAAACTCCAGTCTGTAAAATGGAGGGTGAATATGATCTTGGCGTGCATTTTTTCTTTAAACAACAAAGCCAAGTAATAATGGCTCGTAAAATTGAAATGACAATAGACTTCCTTTGGAAGTTGCAAGCGTGAGACTAAATAGTAAAATACTCCTTTACAGTATAGCTGTTCGTACAAGGGCAATCCGGAATAAAGCAATTCATCCGGCATCGGAATTTCATAATAAGCAACTCCTTCTTCCATCTTCCATTGTATCCTTTTATTCACAGAGTGTAAAACAATCACATTCAAGTCCCACTCCACAAGATTAAAGCATTGTGTCAATTGCCGGATATATGTGCCTATACCGTATTGATTAGCAATACTATGTTCTGTAATGATAAACAAGCATCTTTTTGAGGAACGATACAGCTCTTTTTCATATAAATGCTGCGCACGGCTACACAAAGAACTTGCATGTAACAAAAACGCTTGCTTGATTTCTTCACTTGCTATGTTGCTTTTTGCAAATTCTGTCAGTTTGGCACTTATAAAATAGAGTGAACCGGAAATTGGTACCGATATTCATAATAGAATTTGCCCGTTGCCGATAATAATAAAAGTCATGATTGGCACAAATCACTCTATTGGCAAAATACAATACATAAGGAGTAAAAAATTCATCTTCATGAAAGATAGCTTCAAAACATAACTGAGATTGTCGTATAAAAGCTAACTTATACAAATTGCCACAAACCATAGGTGTATACTCCCCTACTTCTATTAAGACCTTAAAAAGATGTTTTCCTGATATTGGTTCGGAATACAATCGTTGGTTAAAGCCAATTCGTTGACAAGTTCCATCCTCAAAGCAATGTAAGATACTGCCTAAAACTATATCCGCCAAATGAGTTTCCGCACACAGAAACAGTTCTTCAATACCATTTTCTGAAATATAATCATCACTGTCTACAAACCCAATGTATTTCCCTTTAGCTAAAGACAAACAAACATTCCTGGCTGTAGCCACACCCTGATGCGATTGATGAACAACATGAAAACGTTTGTCTAAGGCAGCATACTTTTCAGCTATTTTACCGGTTTTATCAGTAGAACCATCATCAACTACAATCACTTCAATTTCCTTCAATGTCTGATGCATTAAAGATTGAAGGCAGTCATCAATATACTCTTCTACATTGAATGCCGGAACTAATATACTAACCTTGATGCTATTCATAATTTGCCCCTATTATCGTCAGCCCCTTTTTCCAACTGTCTTTTTCATCGTGAGTAAAGCTGGAAGAGAATAGGCGTAATACTCTATTCCACACTTCATCCATATCATATTGATTTAAATTGTACGAAATATCAGCCTTTTGGCAAGCAGTTTCCAACTCCATTAAATAAGTACAATCATAAGGTTGTCGGTTCCTAATAACTCTGGAACTATTTATTCGACTTTGTATATAGGTAACAATACCTTCCAAACCGGTTTCAAAAGAAATATCAGAGATTCTACGCAAATCGCGTTCCATTATTCGCATATCAATTTCATATAATATTTCATCTGTTTCTCCCTCTATAAATCCTTGTCTTTTCATAAATTCAACTCCCCATCCAATACCACACAATCCATCCCCGAAAGTTACAGGAAGATAAGTAGAAAGATTATTACATATATCATCTAATAATTCTCCAGCAAATTCCTCATACAAATCGCAATGAACGCTTTGAGCATAAAAGAAAAAGAATAAAGCTATCCCCATCTTTCCATTAAAAAGGCCAAGATTTGAATTGAAGCTTCCATTTAACATTTGAAAATCTGCAATTTGTCTTAAAACTATTTGATTCATCATATTACAAAATAATAATTTAAATCTAATTATTCGATTATATCTTCTTCTCCCTAAACCAACAATTCACAATCTATATCTTCCAAATGCAGATATTGAATAATCCAGACGCTCGCAAACTTCATCGAGCAGCTCTCCGGCTATCTCTTCACAGGATTGCTCACCGTAAAGGCGGCCATAGTGGAAAAGGGCAATGACAATCCCCATTTTTCCGTTGGTGAGTCCTAGGCAGGACGTTCTACGTCCTGCCTGAACTAACTCCCTAACCAAAGAGTTGTGCATAATGAACTACTCTATTATTCCAACCGGAAATCTCCATAAACATCAGTTCCACGCGGAGTAGTAAACTTTAAGGAATACTCACCCACGCCCCAAAGCGTCAGATCAAAAGTCTCTGTATCTCCAGAAGATACCGACAATGACTTCTGTATCACTATCACTCCATCTTTATAGAGTGTAATGGTCATATCCATTATAGGAGCTTCAAAACTAAGAACCAAGTATTCAGAGCCTGAAATTTCAGCTCTAATGGGAATATCTTCAACGATCGATTTCTGGAGCTTATCATTAAACAAACCTTTTAAATCAACTGGACTCGTGCTTCCGTTTGTCTTTGCCATCATTTGAAGCGGCAAGACTACAAGTAATAATGTAAATAGCATACTTTTCATAATCACTAGAGATTGGTTAATATCGCAAACATAAGTTTTTGTTTTCATAAAAACAAACAATTCAGGACTTATTTTGGAGGTTACCAGACCACGACAAGACATATAAATCGCCTATATAATATGCTATAAAGCAGAAATACATCTTTCCACGAAGACGTATAATTAACATAAAAAAAGGTATTAATATTTTAAGTCAGAACTTCGTCCGCAAAAAATCTCCCAAAGAATTTATATTCTTTTTTAAATCCATTTTTGCGTCCAATTTCTCTCTTATTCGGAAAATTGCTTTATTTAGGGTATTCTTGCTTTTCCCTAATTTTTGTTCCATTTGTTGGGTGGAAAGATGCTCATAAGAGAGTACACAAAGAAGCGATTCATAAGGGGTAAGCTTCAAATGGGGATCACGCAGGAAAGCAACTAATGGAGCATTGTAAAATTTATAGATAGTAACCACAGCTTTATAACAATCCTCCGAAATCACTCCCTCAGCATCAAAGTAACGGTAAACGTCCAATTCTGCCAATAGTTCTGAACGAGCGTCATCAACTTTCCGCAACTGTTCTTGTAAAACAAGTAAGTCTTGTTCCATTTTGTTATTAGTTTGACTCACATCATCAGCTCTTTGTTTAATTAGAGCGAATTGCTGTTCAATGCTCTTTTTTTCATCAGTCAAATCAATCAGACTTTTATTATAATCCTCTTTCATTGTAGATGCCTCTTTACGGATTCGTTCAATCTGATCATTCATCTCTTTTATAACCTGCTTCCCTTCATCCAACTCTGCTCTCTGAGTAATAAGTTCGCGCTCCTTCGTCCTTTTATAACGTTTGTATATATGAAAAACGTAAGCCAAAGATATCGCAAGTAAAAGTAAGCAGAGAATAAAGCAATATAATAACAATCGGCTAATTTTATTTTTCTTAATTAATATCTCCTGATCGTATTTAGCCTGAACCTCTACGATGCGCTTTGCTTGTGAAAGTTGATAAACAGAATCCGCAGACTGGATATAAAGAGGCACATAGTGTTCTATATCTTGAAGATTCTGTTTACTGACAGCTTCGTTCAGCAAGGAGGCATATACTGCCTTTCGGGTATAAATATTCTCTGAATTCAGGGCTTTATGCCATAAAGAATCAACTAAATCTCCACGATTTTGTTTTGTATAGATTGTAGCCAATACAGCATATGAACGGAGTTTGTCCTCCGGAGTACTTGGTAATTTCAAAGAAGTGTTCACTACTTGTTCCGCTCTACCAAATTGATTGGTGAGCATATAAAAGACACCCACATTATGATAAATATTAGCTTGCCAGGTAGCATCAATATCCGGCACATAAGACAAAACCTCACTAAAAAGAGAGTCTGCCCGATGCGTCTCTCCTAAATAGACAGATATCTTAGCCATATCCTGTAATCCGGAAGCCGTCAAAGTTGGATTTTGTATGGTTCGATAGCAAGGCAAAGCCTTTTCATAATAAAATAATGCCTTCTTATAATGCTCTTCATCCCTATTCAAATGTCCCAGATAGCTGTAAATCAATCCTACTAAATAATAATCAGTCAAATCCGGAATCATAGATTCCGCTTTTTTATACAGGAGTGTAGCACCCTCTAAGTTCCCTTGTTGCTGAAACACCCTACCCTTATAAAACAAAGCTTTAGCTTTACACTCCGCATCACCTTTATTTGAATAATAGCTAACAGCTATTTGTATCAACGAATCCGAGCTCAACGGTAAATCATTCTTATCCATTGCCTGGGTCAACAGTAGGCAATAATCAGCTTGGTTTTCTCCCGCCAACTTTTCCGGATCCGGTATTTGATGAAGATACACTAAAGCACTATCGGGACATTCCTCCATACACATTTCGGCCTGACGTAACAAACGGGCTACTTGCCCCTCAGAACGCCCATCGGTACAACTTACCAAAAACAAAACAAATAACAATACGCAGCAGATATAAGATGATTTCATCTGTCTTCAAATATAATCCAAAATAAAGAATAAAATAAGTTCTATGAACCCATCCCTCAAAAGTACAATTATATTTTTAAATATCAACAATAAGTAAAATAAAGAATAGAACAGCCCTATTCTTTTTCCGGAAAAGTATATATCTATCCGGTGGATCATTTAATAATTTTATCGCAAATACCTTGTCGGCTATTACAGCATATTGTTTCTTTAATAAGAAACCCGCCATTGATGTGGACTTTGTCAATGACGGGCAGTTTAGATTATTCTAAGATTGTATCGAATCACGTTAATATTATTATTTCATTCAATCACCTTGAACCTCATTTCTATCAATAACCATCGGTATTTTATAGATACTTGCTCCCGGACTTCATGCAATGTATACCGAGCAGGCATTGAAACAGGCGATTCTTAAAGCAGGAAGTGGAAATCTTTGTGGTACGATCCATCACTCTGACCAAGGAGTACAGTACGCATGTGATGCGTATATCAGGATTTTAATGGAACATCACATACGTATCAGCATGACTGAAGATTCTAAACCGACAGACAATGCAGTGGCTGAAAGAATGAATGGAACACTCAAGAATGAATGGATCTATGCAATGTCACTGTTTAAAGATGAAGAGGACGCACGGATGCAGATTGCAGGAATGATAGACTTTTATAATAATGAACGACCGCATATGAGTATTGGCATGAAAAAGCCAATGGATGTGTATTCTGGAGAAGTACCAGGAAAATGTTTGTGGAAAAAGCGAGGGTGGAGGTACGGAATGATAAATAAATGCTATATTTGTTGTACCGACAACGAGAGGCATGGCGATTTAAACCATTATCTCCCAAAAGCCAATAAGCTATCGAAACCCATTGACTTTTACCAAGAACGGGAGTGAGCTCAGACTTGTCCATTGTTTTTACAAGGAACAACCCTATTAGGAACAACCAGGATAAACTAACAACCTTTTTAGGAAGAAACAAGAGAATGTGACATCTTATTTAGTAACTAACCTCTAATAGTGACAACCATTTTTAGTATAAGTCAGAGCATTCTATTCTTGGATGCAAATAACAAGTCTTTTGCATTTAAAAGACTTGTTTCTTATCATCAAAAGACTTGCTTTAACAGTGTGTTAAAACAAGTCTTTTACCGACAAACAATAGTTTATTATAATCATCTAATTTACAAAAGAATAACAGGACATATCAATTCATTCTCCGAGGATTTCATTTATATATTCTATAAAGAGATAATTACTATTTTGACAAGTAGAATATCACCTTGCCCTAAATCAAGGCAACAAAAAACAGACTAAATTCAACTCAATCATTTAACTGATAGATAGCAACAATGGGATTATCATCCTTATGAATCTTTTTGCCTTCCTTTCAATTTTCAAAAAAGTTATCTCAGCATTAACCCCTCTTTCAACTAAGAGAGTTGATATAAAACAGGAATCTCGCACTTTCTAAGAGCAGAATAGCTACTTATATTTATAAAGAACCAAAACATTATTATCATCTTCTTTCAACTTGGAAGCTATTTCTTTCAACTCTCCTCTCAAGCCGCCATTCTCGTTCCACCGTATCAGATTGGATGCGGAATAAGTCCACATGCCATAGTTACTCTCTACAAAAGTTTGATTCATATTACTTGGCAAATAAATACTCCGGGTCTCAGATTCAATAATATTCGAATCATAAATAGATGGTCTTACAATCTCTCCCGTATGTCTATTTAGCGAAAAGCATGGCATCTCCCATTCCGCTACCTCTCGAAAAGTAGCCCGATCATACTTCATCGAAACAAGACGGAAATAGAGATAGGAATCAGTATATAGGATAGGACCAATATTCATCTGGGGTTCACCCATGGTGACAGAAGGTGAACGAACAGCAATAGGAGAAAGTTTATCATCAGCCAAATTATAAAGAGTATCTAACCCTATATCTGTTATCAGAAACTCAGAACCATTATTCAAAACAGGTAATAAGATATAACTATCCGCGTCCATATAAGCGATTCCGGGCAAGGTCACTATTTCTCTACGAAACACTCTGCGCCCCCGATCAGTCATTGTCAAACGAGAGTCTACCGGAACCAGTTGCCCACTCTGCTTATGAATGAAATAGTATGGATGCAAATCCTGATCTCGCTTTTCATGAAATGAATCGGCATTATATCCTATCAAGTACTTGTCATTGTAATCAAAAAGGTATTCAAAACGATACATCCTTTTCGAAGGGAGACGCAAAAGTCGCTTAAAATCACCTTTAAAGGAATAGACAAATATCTTTTGATTATTATAACTAAACACATAGTGCTCTTCTGCCGCAAAGTCAACAGCCAGACTGGATATTCTGTGATATTCTTCCGGTCCTCCCCCTCTACGATTTACAGTCCAAAGATACTTGCCGGAACGATCAAAAAGCAGGATATCTCTTCCATCTTGGAATAAAACAATATATTTATCAGATACGTGGTATCCTTGAATAACATAAGTCGCAACCAATGACTTTTTTGTAGTTTCCAGTGGTATATACTCTACATCAGCTACTTCACGTATTTCAATACGTTTCACAGGATAATCACGGGCTTTATCAATGTCAATCACTGGTAAAGAGGAGACAACAGACTCAGGAGAGGAAGAACAGCCCAGTAAGATAAACAGAATCAATAGATATAAATTTTTAAATACCATAAAGCAAAATTATAACGTTAAAAACTATTGTATCACATCTCTTTTAAAATATCACCAAGGTTTTATCGGAGCAAGAAGTGCCCCCCCCAAGATCAATCCTCGTTATTCACCACAAATACATCATGACTATCATAACCCGGTCTATTTCTTCTAAAATAAGTGCATCCATCACTTTCAATATGTTTTAGCGAATTAAAAATTGTACTGAATAAATGCTTCATAGTCATTTCAATCCTTTAACTTGTAAATGGCAATAATCGGATTGTCATCTTCTCCCATTTCATCAAGAAGACGCATTAATTCGGCTTTCTTCTCCGGGAATTTAACTTTGGCATCTTTTATCGTTGCCTTCAGTTTATCTGCCTGAACTACATCAATAATCGAATAAACATGTCGATCATCAATATAGCGGAATCCGCCTATATTAACACCACCGTCTATGTCATTTGTTATCCCGGGAGTATCTAGTGCAAACCAACCACCTATCTTATCAGAAGATTGGCTCCAACTTTTCACACCTCCCGTTTGTTTATTGAAGAAACTATACCACCACCTTTTTCCATAAACATAAGTAAGCAACAAAAAATCTTTGGTCTCTGCGATAGCCATCATTAAGATATAGTTTTCTCGCCTGCTTTGCCGACTTATTTGATACTCGGAAACAGGTAACTTATACCGTCCCAGATTTAAATGATAACGAGGAAAGATAGAGTCCCAACTTACTCCATAGATTGTATCGTTAATTACAGAATAAGCATTATAGGAGTTATCATAAAACCAATGGCGTGGTCTATCAATCATCACAAACTGAGGACAATTCGCATAAAAACTTGATCCGAGATAAGGGCTTTGATTTGTCACAACAGTACCATCAGTTCCTACAATACAAACAGTAGAAACATATTGAGGAAAGAGTTGACCTTCCGGTATAAAACCAGGATAACAAACAATGTTGTTATTCAAAAGATCAAAATCAGCAGATGCACTCATCAATGCTTCAAAATCTTTGGACGGAACTATCTTTTGAATAAATTGATTATCATGTACCCGATATACAAAAAAGCCACTACGATAAGCAGCTTTTACATATACAAGACTATCCGTAGCTGAAAAACCAAGTATTGTATTTGTTTCTCCCGGCCCTTGTCCCAACTTTCCGAGTGAACGAATATAAGCTCCATCTCTACTAAACATTTTTATTAAAGAATTCTCTCCATCACTCTTGACAAAAAGGAAGTGAGGAGTTAATTGTATCTTAGAAATATAACCTATCAACGACTGATCGGTTGTTTCAGGTTTAATATATTCCACATCCTCTATAAACAGACTCATCAACAGCTCTTCACCACAGTCGGAAAGATGATCAGCTAAATTGATTTCACGAAAGGCCTCTACGTGGAACTGCGTATTACTGGCGACAGATGATTGATCATTGTTCTTCCTGCTCTGGCAAGCAATAAAGATACAAAACAGACCTAATATACAACTCAAAGACTTATACATATCATTAATTCATATCGTTTATGAAAAATCACTAATCAACATCGTAATCTAATCCTTCAAAACATAAACAGTACATTCAGTATTCTTATAAGAGTTTTTTCCCGTAAGTAACTTTAGTCTTTCAATTTATAGAAAGCAATAATCGGATTATCATCCTCGCCCATTTCATCAAGAAGCTTCAGTAGTTCGGCCTGCTTCTCAGGGAACTTGACCTTAGCTTCAGTAACATTGCGCCTTACCTGATCCAAATTGTCCAGAGTGATTTTAAAGTAAAAACTATTTTTACCTGCATACCTGATTCCATCGAACGATTGAGAACCGTCAATATCATTCGTTATACCCGGACTTTCGATCGCCATCCAACCGATACCTTTTAAAGGAGTCTGTTCCCAGGAATCTATCTTTTCTGTCTTTTTATCGTACCGACTGAACCACATCTTTTTATTATAGGAAAATTTAAAGAGCAGACACTCTTTATTTTCACAAACACCCTGCATCATTATAAAATCTTTCAGACCAAGATCCTTAGCGTCATATCTTCCTTGGCAAACCATATTTACCAAGGGATAAACGATAACGAGGATAAATGGAGTCACAGGTAATGCCATAGATGGTATCGTTGATTTGAGAATAGACATTACTTCTCCCTTGATAGTAGATCCACGAAGCATCAGAGGAAAGAGTCATCTCCGACTTATCAACTCCAGCAGGCAAGTAAGGTATTTGCTCCATCAATGTCTCCCCTTTTTCATTCACAACACAAGCACTTATAAAGACGCGTTCATTTCCATTAGAAACAGTGCCGGGATAATAAACCAAGCAATCCTCCATCACATCAATGGCCTCACTATAAAAATTCGGCCATTTTAAAGGAATCTCTTTAACAAAGATATTATCCCGCATATCATAGACTGTCAGACTGCCATTACGGCTGAACGGATAAATAAATACCAAATTGTCACTGACTGTGAAAAAGTCAATATTAGCTATCTCTCCGGGTCCCTGACCTACACGACCGATTTTACGGATAAACTTTCCCGAAGTATCAAACATCATGACATGGTTCTGATTTCTTGAATAAATAAAGACAAACTTCTCCGTCCGCTTTAGCTGCTTTATATCACCGATTAATATATTATCCTGCGTTTCCAGCTTCACATACTCCACATCTTTCACGATGTCACTCAGCAATAAAGGCTTGCCACAATCTTTCAGGTTGTTAGCAAGATCAATATCTTTAAAGGTTTCCTCAGCCGGTAAAGCGTTATCATCCACCATATCCAGAGAAGAAGACTTGCTGCCACAAGCAGCAAGAAAAAACAATACCAAAAACAATGCGATATAATCTAACTTCATAGGACGATAATTTATAGGTTATTACTAATAGTTGGATTTAAGTTTCCCAATCATAAGAATGTCATTATCATTTTCGTGCAAACTATTTCTCAAACCAGTGGCTCGCTTACGTATTTCAGGCTTTAAATCAGTTTGGGTAAGAACTTTATCTAAAGCATCCATCAGTTCAAGAGGATCATAAGAGATACAGACATAACCGTTGCGCATAGTCAAGAAAGGATAAGAAAGTCCCAAAAAGTCATTTGTAAAACGATCAATACGCTTCACACTACCATCCTTTTTCGAAACGCAAACATTAAATGTAGTCAGACGGACAGGAGAAGAATTTGAAGAAATATCATTAGGATATAATGTAACACGTGCCCAATAACTCCTTGAAGTTTCATATAAAACAGTACAAGCACTTTGATTTTCAGAAACAACATGATCTATTGTAAAACGTGGAGTTATTATATTCTTTACTGCATCATAGTGATACAAAGTATCAGGGCGAGTACGCAACATGGGGTCTTCAAAAATAGAAAAAGAAATCGCATCCACATTCCGACATGCCACTAAGCCATTACTGTAATCTCCAATTAAACCGTAATGATTTACAGGAATCCGATGCACGATATCACCCTCCCTATTTTGCACCCAGCACACATTGTTACTAATTTCAAAATTGGAGTTCTCATTCTCAGAAAATGGCAACCCCACTACAGTTACATGCTTTTTATCATGGTCCATCCAAATACAAGGCTTATGTACTATTTCCTTGAAATGAATAGCTTCATCTGACAGATAATTCCCCTTCAGGTCATAAGTAAGTATTTTATTTGCTCTTCCCGGACCTAAGTAAATACGTTTTTGTTTTTCATCTATCATACAGAAATGTATCGTTTTGTACTCTCCAGGGCCCTGTCCTATACCACCAATATCCGCCACGTATTGACCTTTACGCGTAAACAACTTAATAGGAGATATAGCGTCTGGATTCAGCAAGATATAATTATCTGTCACAAAGATCCCAAATGGATAAGTTTTAACAAGAGCCTCATCCCTATTCTCTAATTTAATGACTTCATATGACTCCACTAAATCACCCAAAGACATCACTGTCCCTTCTGCTTTCTCTATTATACGCAAATCAACAGAACGAAAGGCGGAATCTTCTATTATATCCCCCTCTTTGGGTACATATGAAGAGCAGGAAGCAAACATTGCAACCGAAAAAAGAAAGAGAAACGGGTAGAAAAAGTGTCTTGCCTTCATATGAAATAGGTTTTAGTTTAAAACAAAAGCATACAGTCCTAAAAACATGCCGAAAGATACGAATAATTCGTAGAATATCATTTTTTAGGAATATGTTTATTAACACTATTAACAAAATTACCAAAAAGCAAATGGTTTTTCAGAAGTATTAACCTCTTACTTGATTATTTTCTAAATAATAGAAGAATATTTTGTTTTTCGGAAAATAAATAATATCTTTGTGTCAAATTAATGTGTTATGAGAATAATATCATTTGCAGCCATAAGAAATTACGCCAAAAAGCACGCTGATGCTGATGTACCTTTGCGTGATTGGTATAAAAAACAGAAAAGGCAGATTGGTCGTGTTTGGCTGATATAAAGCAAACATTCAATAGTGTTGACTATGTAGGTAATGATAGATTTGTCTTTAACATCAAAGGCAATGATTACAGGCTGGTTGCTATGATTTTGTTTGCTGCTAAAAAAGGGTTTATCCGTTGGATAGGTACTAATAAAGAATATGATAACAAAGATTGTTCAAATGCTTAAATTTGTTTGGTATGGCAAAGATAAAAACAGAAAAACAGTACAAGGCAGCGTGTTCAAGAATTGAAGAACTGCTTAAGGTGGTTAGTAATGATACTCCAACCGATGATAAAAACTTCCTCGAATTGGACTTGATTTCCGATTTGGTTGCAGACTATGAAGAGGAGCATTTCCCTATAGAAGCTCCTTCTTTGGTGGATGTTATTAAGCTTCGTATGTATGAAATGGGGCTTACCCAAACAAAACTGTCAGAATTGTTAAATGTAAGTCCTTCCCGGATTAGCGAATACCTTTCAGGAAAGTGTGAACCAACCTTGAAAGTTGCTCGTGAAATAAGCCGGAAGCTAAATATTGATGCTAATATAGTGTTGGGGGTATAAGTGTAAGTTTTTGTCGTGATATATTTTAGGCGTGATTCCATT
>OGKW01001487.1_pt1 | contig 13561 bp, 7 predicted proteins | sample 1572601 | NCBI WGS metagenome assembly OGKW01 (sample SAMEA2581875, study PRJEB24529) | metagenome | biome: Human gut stool | place: China | collected 2011
GGCCTTGTCGAAACGGTCACTGATGACAGAAGTAAGATGCACGTCGCGCAGGCGAAGTTTCGGAGTCGCTACCAGATAGACATCCCGGTGGATACCGCTCAGGCGGAACATATCCTGGTCTTCCAGATAGCTGCCGTCACTCCAGCGATACACTTCGACTGCCAATATGTTTTTACCCGGCTTCACATACTGTGTGATGTTGAACTCGGCATCGTTGTTGGCACCCTGGCTATACCCGACTTTCTTACCATTGATCCACAGATACATAGCGCTGTACACTCCGTCGAAGTGGATAAACACTTCTTTATTCTTCCAGTCGGCCGGCAGAGAGAATTCCCTCCGATAGGAACCTACCGCATTAGGCTCTTTCTCTACCGTATATCCTCTCTGTCCCTGTATAAAGGGCGGATTGTTGCGTATCGGATAGGTGATATTGGTATAGATGGGGGTTCCGTATCCCAGCATCTCCCAATTGGAAGGAACCGGAATCTCTTTCCAGGCAGACACGTCATAGCCCGGTTTATAGAAATCCACCGGACGTTCGGAAGGTTGCTTCACCCAATGAAACTTCCAGTCACCATTCAGCAACAGATAACGGGAAGACTGATTGCGTATCCAAGGACGGGTGTACGAAGGATCGCCCTTCATCTCTTCCGTATCGGCAAAGGGGACAAACGTAGAACGCCCCTCTTCTTTGTTAACGGCAAATATCCGTTCATTCTCCCAGTCATTATCACTCCGGGTTTTAAACGCCTCAGCCACCACTTTCAGATTCGATTTCACGATTTTCCATTGCTGGCTTATTTTCTGCGCATCCGGTTTGAGCTGGTAAACCGGCTCGGCCACAAGACCGGCATCCGGGAAACCCAGGTTATAACCACTCGCTACACTGGTGAACAAATAATTCCCATTGGGCAAAGCCGTGATACGCCATTGCTGATTGGGATTTTCTTTATTAGGGTCCCATTGGATGACCGGACACTCCTTGCTTCCATTGCCGCTATTGTCGATTCCCAGTTCGGTGAGCGGACTGACAATGGAGTAGCAGCCGTCACCACAAGGAATCAGATTCCAGACCTGCGACTCTTTATGGGGTTCCTTTTTAGAAATAAATATCTTACCACCTAAATCCAGACTCTCCTGATTGTCCAGGACAAGTCCGTTCTGGGTATGGATCTCGTAGCTTTGCTTCGGATCGAACTCCTGGGCACGAACCATTCCTACTGCCGACCACAGAGCAACGCTTACCAGAAACAGATGTTTAAAATTTAGCATACTATTGATATTAAGAAAAGGCAGGGAAGAAAACCAAGGGCTGTATCCGCCAACAAAACCTATGTCTGCCTGTGTGATACAGCCCAAACCTATATTCAACCCAACTACCTATTGTTTTTACTGAAATAAAGCCGATTGTTTGTACACTCCGAATGTATGGATAGCAGGACAGGCAAATCCGTCGAGGATACGAAGACGTACCTGTTTGGCTTTTACCGGTTCGAAACGTACGATCCATTTATACCCCACCGTCTGCTTATCGGTTGCTTCCGGTATCGGGGTCCAGTTACGGCCATCATTAGAGTATTCCACACTCCACTTCGTCGTGCGGTGTCCCAATTCGATCACTTCCTGAATCATCAGGCAGTCGAACTCTGTCTGCCGGGGAAGAGTGAAAACGATGTCCGAGGTTTTGGCTCCGTCTCGGCCGGCAAAATAAGTTTCCTTATTGTTGTCCGTCAGGAACTCCGGACGGAATTTACCTCCGCGTCCGTTCGTTGCTTTCACCTTGGCCTTAGCCAACAGATTGTTTCCGAAGGTTTCATCCAATCCCTGCTTCAGCAAGGCAGCATGAAGTGAATCGGTAGGATGAATCAGTCCGCGACGATCAGGTGGGAAGTTGAGCAGCAACACGCTGTTGTGACCGACAGAAGTGCAATAAATATCCCAAAGTTCCTTTACGCTTTTCACGCGGCTGTCTTCCTCAGCATGATAAAACCAACTGGGACGGATCGATACATCGGTTTCGGCAGGGATATATGCATCACCGCCTTTTACTCCTTCGTTCAGCCCTTCATAGTTCTTCCATTCATCTCTGACGCATACAGAGTCGGTAGTCGACCAACAAGGATCACCGGCTTTGCCGGACTCATTTCCCATCCAACGCACATCGGCAAAAGGATACGAGTTCTTGGTCCCGAAAATGACACAGTCCGGTTGCTTCTCTCGCACAATCTTATACCAATGAGTATAGACGGGAGTAGTCAGTTCGTCTGCTCCGGCACCGTCCCACCAAGTTTCCCAGACTTTTCCATAGTCACCCATCAATTCTTCCAACTGGTGACCATAATACTGCTTGTACTTCTCCGTAGTATAAAGGGGAGAAAGATGCTCGTGCCGGTCGTGCGGACCCAGATAGATGCCCGCCTTAATGCCATACTCCTCGCAAGCATCCACAAACTCGCGCACAACGTCTCCCTTTCCATTCTTCCAGGCAGAGTTCTTCACCCCATAATCCGTATATTTACTGGGCCAAAGGCAGAACCCATCGGCATGTTTGGCTGTAATGATGGCACTAGGGATACCGGCCGACTGAAGGGTACGCATCCACTGTCCGCAATCGAGGGCCGTAGGATTGAATATAGCTGCCGGAGCACGTCCGTCCCCTTCGTTTACATACTCCTCAAAGGTATTGATACCGAAGTGAAAGAAAGCGATCATCTCCCGGTTATACCACTCTACCTGTCTCGCACTGGGAGTCAGCCCGTAGGGTCGGGGGCCTTTTGCCCCCATACAGGTACCGCTACAGCAGCGATTCCCGCCGCTAAAAAGAAATTTCTTAGATTCATGTGTTCGTCTATTTTACAGTTTTGTATATCAGAATAAATTAAGTTCGCTTATCGTCACATGCGGTCCGCCGTTCACGGCTGTGATGGTTACCTTCAGGTAGCGTCCATCTACAGCAGCGGGCAGGAAGGATCGGAACTCACCCTGTGCCGGAATATCTTTAAACTTAGCGGCTACCGTCCAGGTGGCATTATCATCGCTCACTTCCACAGTCACCTCTTTCGGCCCGTCATACCCCTCTTCACGTGCCTGGCAAGCGAATCCCTGGATATGGGTTGTTTTCTTCAGGTCAATAACAATCCAGTGAGGTGGTTGCGGATGCTGAGTACTCCAGTCGGTACCCCAGAAAGTATTCAGATCACCATCCAGACAAGCTTCTTTCAGTCCGCTGTGTCCCCAATCGCCCTCTTTCGGCTCTTCGGACGAAGCACTCAATGCTTCCCATCCGGTGCGGTCGAGCAACTCCATGTTGCTGGCATCCATCGAACCTCTGAAGATGAAGTAGATGGTCTGACAGCAATGATCGGCTACCGCTCCCTCCACCGAAGTAATGCTTACGGGCAGCAGATACTCCTTGAACGCCTCGATGTTACCTTTTGCATGAACCGTGATTACGGCTTCCTCAGACTTCGGTGTCCCGGCTTTTACCAATACCTCTTCAGTCAGGTCGTAAGCGGCTTCCGGCAGCAGTTCATATTCGGTTCCGTTCTTCGCGTTATACTCGTCTACCTTGCCCGGATCGGCTTGCAGATGTACCACAGCATCATTAGGCAGTCCGTATTCCGTCAGTTGCGGATAGGTTTCGGGAGTAACGGCCACATTAAAAGTCTGCACATACGGCTCGTCTTCAATGTAGAAATTGGCTTTCACGGCAGTTCCCGCATCGGGTATGTAGATGGTCAGGTCGCTGTCATTGTCACTGCATCCCACTGTGCAGCAGAATCCGGCAGCCAGAATGGCTGCCTTCAGTATGTTCTGTTTCATGATTCTTCTCATTTTAAATGTTTATTCCCATCCGGGATTATTGGGTAACAAGTTCGGATTCATCGTTGTCTCGTCGATAGGCAACGGATGCAGATAGAGTTTATCGTCCCATTTGCGGGTTGTTCTGTCCGGATAAACAATCAGCAGATTGTCTTGCGTCAATTCACGGGAGAAGGAGTCGTACTGCTCTTTCAGCTTATCCGATACTTTCATTCCAAGCATACTCTTCGGTGCTTCCAGCAACTTGCCGGCTTTCCAGCGTACAATGTCATCCCAACGGAAGCCTTCACCTACCAACTCGACTGCACGCTCGCGACGGATTTCGTAAAGCAGCGGAGAGAGTTCATAACCATAATCCGGCCAGTTCGGATCGGTGAAACCGACATTTACTTTCAGATGCGGCATTTCTACACGGTCTCTCAGTTCATTGACAGTCTGGTCCAATACCTCCTGGGTACATTCACCCAGTTCGGCTTTCGCCTCGGCATAGTTCAACAGCACCTCGGCATAACGGAAGATAAACACATCCAGTGTAGACTGCCCGATGTTCCACTGTTCGGGATCGGTAGAGTGATACTTCATCACGTAATATCCGGTAGTACAATATTTGGTATCTATTATGGGAAGGGCATTGAACTGTTTCGTACCGTCGCTCAGCACCTTAAAAGGAAGTTCCGGATTATCGATCGTCTGGCGCAGGCGCGGATCACGCTGCATCAACTCATCCATCGGCATGTCGGCCTCCTCGTATCCCGGACTGACTGCGGTGGGCAGACCATCGGCACATAGGTATTGTTCGAACATGGCACGGCTCAGACCTGTATACGACTCTTCCATCTGGCGGGTGTTGTTGTGCATCAATAGCTTGGTGATATAAACCCTGGGCATGATACACTCGCTATTGGAGGCTAAATCTTCCTGTACAAACAGGTTGTAATAATCCTGTAAAGGCTTATCGGTCTTATAGATGGAGTAACCTCCCTCTTCGATCACCTGTGCGGCTGCATCAGCTGCTTCACGATACAACTCTTCGTAGTCGCCCAGTCCGTGATACTTACGGAAAGACGCTTCGTAGAGGCAAGCTCTCGACTTGAAAGCCAGCGCAGCATACTTATGCATATTGCCGGTTTTGGTTTCATTAGGCTTCGGAAGGTGTTCGATGGCAAAATCGAGATCTTCCAGGATGTGTGTGAACACGACTTTTCTGGAATCACGTCCCTTGTACAGTTCTTCGGAGTCCATCTGCAACTCGGTTTCATACCAGGGCACATCGCCAAAGCGTTTCACTTTGTACACATACTCCCAGGCACGGAAGAAGCGGACCACGGCTACCGAACGGTTAATCTGGCTTTCATCCCCTTTCACCTGTTTGTAACGAGCCATAAAATAGTTGCAGGAACGGATGTTTCCCCAGTCTCCATTTCCCCATCCGCCACCGGAAGTAGGAATCGTTTCAAGATTGAAGATCCAGGTCTTCGGCTTCTCGTTCACGTAACAGTCCGATTCATCATCGGCACCGGGTCCCTGCGCCCCCGGTAAAATACCGTAAAAGCCGTTGGCATAAAGTTCAAGGTCTTGTACACTTGTCCAGAATTTCGGATCCGAGAGAGAATCTTCGGGATACAAGTCCAGTAAATCGGAGCAGGAAGAGAACATGGAAGTACATGCCACTGCCGCTATCAGTAATATCTTATTCTTTTTCATAATCGTTATCGTATTAGAGGGTAATGTTTAATCCGAATGAAACAGACTTAGTCAGCGGATAAGTGCTGAGACTCACTGTTTCGGGGTCGTATATGTCAAACAGGTGATCGAACGTCAGCAGGTTTTGTCCGCTTACGTAGAAACGCACATGATCTATCTTCCACTTGGCCAGGAGCGCTTTCGGCAAAGAATATCCCAATGTGATAGACTTCAGGCGCAGATAAGCGGCATTCTGGAGATAACGGGTCTGCGTTTCACGGTTACCGGTCACATTGTCGTAGGTAGACCGGGGGAAGTAAGCATTGCGGTTATCTTCGGTCCATGAGTCGAGTGCATGTTTGAAAGGTACATGCCATTCGTTGCCGAAGCCCCAGAACTGGTTGCCTCCCAACACTACATCCTTCTTGCCGATGCCCTGGAAGAATACATCAAAGTCAAAGTCGCGCCACTGCAATCCGCCTTTAATACCATAACTGTAACGCGGTTCGCTGTTACCGATAATCTTTTGGTCACCCGGATCGTCAAGCGTATTCTTTCCCTTGTTTATCTTGCCGTCACCGTTCAGGTCTTTGTACTTCACATCACCCGGATACCAGCCACCGCCATAGATCTCCGACTGATCGGCATGGGCACTAACCTCTTCTGCCGACTGGAAAAGTCCTTCGGTTACCAATCCCCAGATCTCACCCCACTTTTTGCCTACATAATGGGTAGAGAGCAAATTCTGCGGATTATTGAACTTCGTGATTTCTGCCTGATAGTCGGACAATACGAAACTTACGTCATACGAGAAGTCTTTGTTCACCCGGTCTCTCCATCCCATTGAAAGTTCCCAACCGGTTGTTTTCAGGTCGGCAGTATTGGCCTGCGGAGCTCCTGTTCCCAGTACGGCAGGAAGCGGTGTACCGTTAGTCACCATATCGAGTGTCTTCCGCATGTACCAGTCGAAGGTTCCATACAGGCGGCTGTTCAGCAATGCCCAGTCGAGACCCAAGTCAATCTGGCGTACAGTCTCCCAAGTCAGGTAAGGACTGACGATACCGCCGGGACTCACGCTGGCTATTTTCTTTCCGTCCACCAGGTATCCCATCTCGCCATTGGTGCCCATGGTAGCGATATAAGGATAGTCGCCGCCAACCGACTGATTGCCCAACGAACCATAAGAGGCCCTGATCTTGAGTTCATCTACAATCTTCTTGGCAGGTTCGAAGAAAGCCTCGCTCGAGATTCTCCAGGCAGCCGATACGGAGGGGAAGAATACGAAACGCTTGTCCTTGGGGAACTTGGAAGAACCGTCATAACGTCCGTTTAACTCCAGAAGATAGCGTTCATCGTAGTTATAATTGATACGGGCAAAATATCCCATAGTGGCCCAGGAGTGCTGGCCGCTCCCGTTGTACTTCTCTCCATAAGCCTGTCCCAGACCGGCAAGGTCATTACTGATCAGGTTTTCGCGTTCGGCATTGAACCAGCGGTAGCTCTTGGTTTCGTAATTATATCCCAGCAACAGTTTAATGTTGTGTTTACCCAAAGACTTGGAGTAGTCGGTATAGGCATTGAACGTCTGGTAATAGTTGTCGTCGGTGGTAAACTTCACGCGGCTCGGAGTGGTATGCGGGAATACGGTTACAATGTCCGGATTGGCCGTATGCTCCAATATCTCTTTACCGTGCTGCTTCTTCGAGAGGATATACATATTATAGGATGGTCCAATCCTTCAGCGGAGTGATTTTTAAACCGCCGGTCAGCCAAAGGTCGTTCTCCTTATTCTTGCGCTCGCCGGAAATGGACTGGGTAGCCACCATATTCGTCCAACTGCCCTGACCGGAAAAGTTTCCGTCCGGATGATATACCGGCATCATCGGGCGAAGGTCGGCACCGTAGAATGCACTGTTGATCTGTGCTGTCTCGTCACTGTTGTTACTTCCGTAAGGAGCATCCCGGTAAGTGTTGTTGTAGACGGTCTTCAACCGCACCTGCAACCAATTGGTGACGTCCGAAGTCAGGTTCAGGTTGACATTGAAACGGCGGTACTTATCGTCATAATGTTTCAGTGTTCCCCCTTGGTCGAGGAAACCTATCGAACCGTAATAGGCGGTCTTGCCCGAACCTCCGTTGAGAGACAGGGTGTACTGCTGCATCAGGGTGTTATCTTTGATGGTTTCATCTATCCAGTCGGTGTTGCCGCAATACAGATACTTGTTGGGATTGGACGGATCGATGAATACCGGCAGATTGTGTTTCGGGTCGGTATAATAGGCATAGATATGATCCATATAGTTCTTATCGTAGTAATCGCCTCCACCCGAGTTGCGGTTGGTCAGATTATGGAAATTGGCAAATGTCCACGAATCCATATACTCCGGTTTGCGTGTAGGCGAATTGACAGACCAGTTGGACGAGAACGAAATCTTGGCTTTCTCGTCTTTACCTTTCTTGGTGGTAATCAGCACGACACCATAGGCTGCCTGTGTTCCGTAAATAGAAGCCGAAGCCGCATCCTTCAATACCGATACACTTTCCACATCGGCCGGATTGATCATGTTGGGATCCATCTGCACACCATCGACCAGTACCAAGGGTCCGGAAGAGTTTATAGATGTAGTACCACGAACGTTGAACCCGTATCCTTTGCCCGGCGCACCGTTGTCGGCGGAAATGTTCAGGTTACCGATCATACCCTGTAGTCCCTGGCTAAGATTGGTGATCGGGCGACTCTCCAATGTCTCTGCCGAAACACTGGCTACGGCTCCGGTGAGGTTGGCTTTCTTTTGTGTACCATAACCCACCACCACGACTTCGTCCAAGGTTTTGCTGTCCTCTTTCAGGGTGATCTGCAGACGGGTCTTTGAGGAAACGGTCACGACTTGTGTTTCCATTCCAATAAAGGAGATCTCAAGTTGCTCTCCCTGTTCCGCTTCAACCGAGAAGTTACCATCCATATCGGTGATTGCTCCACGTCCGGGAGCACCCTTTACCAATACAGAAGCCCCGGGAAGCGGAGAACCCGTAACGTCAAGAACACAACCGGTTATTTTCTGTTTCTGCTGTTCTACCTGCACCACTCCGGCAGGTGCTGCATTGTAGCTGTGAGAAGCAAGGCAAGGTTGAAGTCCCATACCCGAAAGAAGGACAAACATCCCTGAAATCCTTACGGCTCTTTCTACTAATTTTCGTTCTCTCATAATAATAATGAATTAAAATTAACATTAGGAATCAAGCAAGGCGTTGCTGACTCTTTTTAACTAAAGACGAAAACAAATGTATCTTCATGGTCTTAAGAGAGGGATTAAATATGGGTTAACAAAGCAATTAACCTCCCATATTTCTTGTTAACCCGCCCCTACAGCAGTCCAGACATTGACTTCTACTCTTCAAAAAATACACAAAGATAGCACAAAGAAGAACCAAGGTTTCAGAAAGACAGCAAAAGAGCCCAACCGGAAGAGAAATACGGCAAGAAACGGGTTATTGAACACGAAAAACAGGGGTAACCGACCTTCAAAGCCTCGATCGGAGATGAAAAGCACCTTACTTTTCGGAAAAAGAAGGAAGCATTTGGTCAGAAAGAAGTAAGCATTTTCGGAAAAGGCTTACTTCTTTTCTAAATATCTCTATATGTTTTGGCAGTTATCATATATTGTTCCGGAACAAAAGCCCTGAGAGGCCCGTTCTACTTCCGGTTGGCCTGTTGAAGAAGTCCTGTTTGATGTATCAAAAGGACAGGCATTCTTCTTTAAAGCGAACACAAGGTATGCGAGGAAGCTCGTCACCGTCTTTAATTAGCAAGAACAGGTATCTATGCCATCAGAAAGATAAACCGATAAACGAAATGGCGGCGTTTTTCCGCTCATGCCCCGCCCGATGGCCGAAAAAACCAAAAGCAGAGAGGTTGCTTTATCATTTTGACAAACTGACAATCGGGAGGGAGACTCAGACCTTGATGTCAGCGAAAGCTATGCCGTACTCCTCGTTCATCACCCGTCTATAATCTTTCGTAAACGCGGCATAACGCCTGATGGCTTCCTCCTGGTTGTTCTGCTTCCGAAGGGCACAAACGGTATAAGCAAGTGCCAGATCCGACAAAGGATCGACTATAAAGAGGATGTTACAAAGACGGATGACGATACTGAACCGGGCATCCCCGTAAGCCAGTTCCAACTGCCCGGGCAGAAGAGAATAGATCAGCGTTTCCACTTTCTGTTTATAGTAATCGAAGAGGTCGGATTCGGAGGCAGGTATGAACTTACCCCGCAAAAGTATTTCCAACCATTCCGCACGTATGGCACCGGGAGTCTCTTTCTTCTTTTTCTCCGGAGAGGTAAGGTTCATCAGACGAATGTAATCGCAATAAAACTCTTCGCCAAACACCATGCAGAAGTATCCGTTGCGGTATACGAGTTCGATTCCGTCCACATCCTGCAATATCTTCCTCACATGATTCATGGAAACTCCTTTGAGGTTCTTCACATTGCTGCCGGACTTATCGGGCCAGAATATCTGATTCATGTCAGACGAAAGCACTCCCCTCTTGCCTACACTGTTCAGCAGAATATACAAAAAGATAGTACGCAGCTTGGGACTGAGCATATAGGTAATGTCACGTCCGGCATTATCGAGAATGGTAAACATGCCGAAAAGGAAAATAGCATTCTTGTCGGGCGGCAATACGGCCGGCAATTCCTCCCACTCGGAAGGCTCTTTCTCAACTTCTTCTTCTTTCACTTCCGGTGACTCCACAGCCGGAACTTCCGGTATATCGGACACTTCTTCCGGACGTACTCCGGCAGATGCGGTCTCGGCAGACGTCCTGTCCCGCTTCCGCTTATGGTGCATGATGCCCCATACACAGGCCGCCAACAATAATACTCCACCCACGACTGCTCCCAGCAGACCGGCATTCAGGGCATTCCGCCTCCGGCTATAGTATTCCACATCGTCCAATGTAACCGGCGGAGCAGACAGGGAGTATAGACGGGTAGTCACTTGCCCGTGCTTCTCGAACTCTTGGACGGAACAATAGAACTCATTTAATTCTTCATTGAAGTATAGATTGGCGTTGGTAGCAATCTCTTCCGAAACAATGGGAATACTGTCTCCCACCGCTTCACACTCACCGTCACGCACAGACAACCGGTACAACTGCAAAGTGGAATTGGGCAGATATTCGGGATATCCCAGGAGGAACAGGTGTTTCTCATCGGCAGAGAGTATCATATTACGGGGTACCACCCGATTGACCGCCGGTGCTTTCGCTTCCCAGAGTTTCTGCACCGAACGGGTCTGCATATCTATCCGGTATAAATCGTACAGATAGTTGCGCCCTATATTCTGATCACCGGCTTCGTTGCCCATGCCTCCGTAGAGGTATACCCGCTTGTAATCATTGCTCACAGCCATGCCCGAAAAGTAACGGGGAATCACCCGGTCGCCGGAGAAGGCCAGTGTATCCCAACGACAGGTATTCAAATCGTACGCCAGGAACGTATTGCTGTACCTACGGCTTCCGTAACCGCCAAACAGGAAAAACTTTCTTTCGCCCGGATGAAAGAATCCGCAATGATGATGGAGCTGTTGGCAAAGATAGTCGGAACTGGCCGGACGCCACTCTTTGGTAGTAAGATCCAGCGCCGCCACCATGGCATCGCCATGCGAATCGGCCACTTCATAAGTATACAGCTCACGGGATGCCTCATCCAGAAAGTTCATACCCAGGCGAAGCTGAACCGGAAGAGGGGTCTTATAAGGTGTCTTCGATAATTCGTGCGTGTAAAGGTCGAACGCGGACAGAGAGTCCTGATTAAAGAAGAGGATGTTCTGGTGCGTCTTGTCAAAGTTAAGACCGGAAGGCGTGGAAGAATAGTCCGTAAAAAGTTCTTTCCAGTAGTAGGACTGATTAATCAGCCACACAGGATTGGTGACCTGTCCCACAACATGTCCCCGGCTGTCGTGCACATCTTCTCCGCTGCTCTCGTTCAAAGGAAATATCATGATCTCTTCACCGTCGGTAAGAGACAAGTTACGGATGGCATACGAAGCCACATCCAGGATGTATTCGCATTTACCAAAATAAATATGCGGTGAGAATCCTGTCGGCTCCAGTCCCAGGTTGGAGATCTCCTTGCTCCGCTTGCCAACCGTAATTCGGGCACAGTCTGCGGGTATATCCAAAACTATGGAAACAGGCAACCAGCGGTGATCATAGTCTTCCTTATCCAGTTCGAAAGTACAAAAGATACGTTTGCCGTCTTCGTTGAAGGAGAAAGAACAACGGTCGCCGGGTTTGTGCAGATACGTAAAGCTATAAGTTTTCCCGGCATCCCGGTCTTCCAGATAAAGGATGTAACCGGGACTCTCCACATTCCGGACCAGATAATCAAAGGAGATACGGAAGGCGTTGGTGAAAGTGCGCTCGTGCCCTTCACGCAAAACAGAATAGGTGGCACGCTCACTAATCCGCTTTTCGTTCCCATAGAAAAGAAGTCCCTGCGAGAAGCAATCGACTATGCAAAGCCACATCATTCCGATAGCAAACAAACATCCCAACCTTCTCATATACTGTTCTTCGATAAATGCGTCATCCGTTTCATAGTGCAACAAAAATACGAAAAATTATAGAATTGGCAAACGTATGCGCCGATTAGTGCTCGTTGGAGTAAGAGTAAGGCAAGTCTTTCTTCTGAGTACCGCGCCGGGAATCGGGCACGCTGTCCATCCATAACACCAGTTCTCCTCCGGAAGTAAGTTCACGGTGCGTCAGGTAGTTACGGGTAAATTCACTTTCATTGAGCAGGGCTTTCCCGATATACCGGTTCGCCGGGCTATTGCCTTCTGCCTTCACTGTGAAGTTCTTTCCGTCGGGCAAATGCAATGTCAGTTTCGGGAAGAGCGGAGATCCCATGGCATACTCCGGAACACCGGGACAAACCGGATAGAATCCCATGGCGGAAAAGACATACCAGGCGGAAGTCTGCCCATTATCTTCGTCACCGCAGTAGCCTTTGCTGCCGGAGTGATAAAGCTTATCCATCACTTCGCGGACGTGCTTCTGGGTCTTCCAGGGCCGGCCGATATAGTCGTATAGATAGATGGCATGTTGCACAGGTTGGTTGCCATGTGCATATTGCCCCATATCAAGAGCCACCATCTCGGCTATCTCGTGGATAACAAAACCGTAAGTACCGTAATTATAGGTATTGGGAGCTGTAAACATAGAGTCGAGACGGGCTTCCATCGCTGTATGTCCTCCCATCAATCGAGACAAGCCTTCGGGATCATGCAGAACACTCCACGTCCAGTGCCAGGAACTGCCCTCCGTGAAAGGGCCTCCCCATTCCGTCGCGTCAAAAGCGTCTCTCCATTTCCCATTGGCATCTTTTGCCCACATGAATCCATAGTCGGGATAGTAAAGGTTCCGGTAGTTGAGGGCTTTCCGGTAATAGGTATCGGCAATCTCTTTCCGGCCAATGGAGTCGGCAAAACGTGCGACACACCAGTCGGCGTAAGCATATTCAAGGGTCTTGGCCGTAGCCTCGTGCACTTCGGGATAGGGAACATAGCCTAAACGGTCATAGTAACCGAATCCGTCACGTCCCACCGAACTGATTCCGGGATGCCGGGCCTCGGTCTGATGAATCATTGCCTCAAGAGCTTTCTCCGGACAGATGGTACGAATGCCTTTCATCCATGCGTCTGTCAACAAGGAGATGGAATTATTACCAATCATACATTCCCGGTGGCCCGGACTCGCCCACTCGGGCATGAACCCACTTTCATCGTAAGCATTGAGGATGGATTGGGTAACCCGCTCGGAAACTTCCGGATATAATAAGGTAAACAAGGGATGGACGGCACGGAACGTATCCCAGAATCCATTGTCGGTATACATATAGCCATCCTGTATCTTCCCATTGTAAGGACTGTAATAGACAGGTTTCCCCTGAGCGTCGAACTCATAAAATTCGCGGGGGAAGAGCAGGTTCCGTTACAGTGTAGTAAAATAAGAAAAGATAAAAATGTTCTATTAGAATAA
>OGKW01001488.1_pt1 | contig 13560 bp, 10 predicted proteins | sample 1572601 | NCBI WGS metagenome assembly OGKW01 (sample SAMEA2581875, study PRJEB24529) | metagenome | biome: Human gut stool | place: China | collected 2011
ATAATCTGTTAAACTTGTTCTTCTGGTGTCGTCTGGCTTACCTGATTTTGGGCGGAATCTTACTTTTCATAGCCTGCGGAGAGATTATCGCGGATTTCAAATGGGGGAGCAGACTAAGCAGCATTCTGATTGTTCTTCTGATCGCTGCTTTCCTTGCGCACACGACCGGTGTCTTACTGCGCTGGTATATCTCCGAACGTGCACCGTGGGCGAATGCTTATGAATCAATGATCTGCACTTCCTGGCTGCTCGTTGGCGGAGGCCTCTTGTTTGCCCGGCGTTTCCGTATTCTCCCTGCGCTTGCCGGACTGTTAGGCGGAATCATGCTTTTCGTGGCAGGACTGAACCATCTGAATCCGGAAATAACTCCTTTGGTTCCGGTGCTTCAGTCGTATTGGCTGATGTCTCATGTCGCCATTATCATGATCGGCTATGTATTCTTTGCACTTTGTGCGCTGACGGGACTGTTTAATCTTATCTTGATGAATCTGCTTTCTGCCACCAATCGGGTGAAGCTTCTCTTCCGTATACGTGAGTTTACCTTACTGAATGAAATGGCAATGATTCTCGGCTTATTCTTTATGACGGCAGGAACCTTTCTCGGTGCCATCTGGGCGAATGTCTCATGGGGCAGATACTGGGGATGGGACCCGAAAGAAACATGGGCGTTAATCTCTATTGTTGTCTACGCACTGGTACTTCATATCCGTTTTATTCCGCTGCTGAAAGGTAAAACAACTTGGTGTTTCAACTTGCTGTCCGTAGTCTCCATTCTCTCCATTATCATGACTTGGTTTGGAGTAAACTACTACCTGAGCGGCTTGCACTCTTATGGAAAGACCGAAGGGGGAGATTTACTGTTATGGATATGGGGAGCGGGTTTGTGCGTTGTGCTTGCTTTGGCTCTCTTTGCACGCAGGCGTTTGAAAAAGTATTCATGATTCGGGAAAATTGCCGTTTTACCTAAATATGTTTCGGCAAATAATAGAATTAGCCGCTTGTGACATTTTTGTCTTTATTCTAAGTATTATACGGGGATAAACAAAAATGTCACAGCGTTTGTAATCAGTGGTTTACCTCTGAAAATGCCTTGTTTTTAAAATAAGTTTGCAAAAAACTATAGGATGTTTTTGTCTTTTTCCGGATCAAAACTGCATTTTTTTTTCATTTATTTGTGTTTCAGTATTTTAATCATTCTGGCTTCGCGATTCCTGCTGTTTTCTATTTCCGCATATTGTTCCAGTTCTTTCGTCGTTATACCCCGTCCCGTGTTTAATCCCATCTTTTTATATACCTGTCTGAGCATACTTTTCGCTTCCTGCACGGATATTTCAGCACCCACAGGAAAAGCACGTTGGATATATGTCCGCATTTGCCCGGACTTCTTAATCGTATGCTCGCTACTCACATTTAGTGCCGTCCGCAATTTATTCTCATTATAATCGGCTTCCCGTACAAATTTCGCTCCGAAGCGGCAGAAACAGTCGTATATATACCTGTCGGCGGTAGAAGTAATCAGATTCATCAACATACGCTGATACCTTTTCTGTATTTTCTTGTCGGTAGCTCTGCTCATCTTTTCCATCTCTTCCAGTTTCCGGACGATCAGTTCTGCCCGTTTCTTCTTTGCCAGACGATGCTGGATAGCCATGCGTTCATTATCCGAAACCGGCATCAGGCGTTCTTCGTGCGAGAAGACAAAATATCCGGTCTGCTCGTAAGCAAGGTGCAGCAGATCGGCAGAGGTGTACAGGCGTTTCACTTGTTCCTTTTCATAGAAGTTGGCTATCAGAAACGAATCTGGCTTTCCGTTTTCGTCCAGATAAGGGAGGTAAGAGTTTTCTCCGATGGCTTCCTGTAGTAAGGTGCGTTCGCCTATGTTGGTAGTCCGTGCCAGTTGCGCTTTCCAGCCGTTGAAAATGGTGGAAGCTCCCTGAATCCAGTGACCGATTTCAGAAGAAGACATACATTCCAGTTCCGGTCGGATAGAAGCGATGTGTGTCACACTGTTGACTCCGCCCCGGAAACGTCCGATAATCTGGATTGCCTCGGTGGCAGGGTCAATAACGGATTGCGCGGCACCATACAAGTCACTGACGAAAATCACATGAGGCGGATTTTTGCAGAGTATGTCTACCGCTGAGTAGAAGCGGGAGGTGAAGAAATTGTAACGTTCCAGTTCGGTGATCATCATTGACTTTTTGCGGCGGTTTCCTTTCCAGAGCTTGTATTGTCCGTCTTCGCTACAGAATGTGCAGGCATTGCTTAGTTCGGGTATCAACCGGTAGAAGCTGTCTATCGAATCTATACTGTTACAGAAAATACAGACAGTTCCTCTCTTGGCTTCAATCACTTCCTGCAGGGTTTCCAGCACATTGTTGGTAGTAATCAGTTTCAGTTTCTGCCGATAGACATAATCCGGCTGAATCAATACCCGCATGAAACCGTCAAAACGACTGTCCTTTTCGGGTACGATAGGCGTAGCGGAAATCAGTGCCTTGTTCTGGAAACGGAAGAAATCGTTCATCGGTTCGCGGATAGAGTCACGGTAGTGCACGTCCTGTACCAGCTTCTCGCATTCATCAAACAAGATGAAGCATTCCGTATACATATCTATATCCACCGTTTGCATGGCTTCCTTTATCTTGTTGAAGCCTTCGGGGGTAGTCAGTAGTTTGTAATCCTTCTCCCGGTTTGTTTCCAGAAAGTCGGCGATCTGCCGGATGCTTACACCTTTATAGACGGCAAGTGCATTCTTATGTACCCTTGCTTTCGACTCGATGACGGGTACATTCGGTTCGATGATAATGGATTTGCGTGGTGCTGTGAGTTCACAGTGCGTGGCACCCAGTCCCGGCAGCAGTTTGTTGATGATGCAATTGGTAGGAATAAAATCTTTTCCTGCACGTTTTAGCGCATCCGCAAAATATTCTCCTTTCCGGATGGAGTAAATTCGATCGTATTCCATACAGTTAATATTTCCGTTTATTGTGTTTCTTTGGATTGTACTTCTCAAATCCGGCAGTTGAAATACGTTTCTTCAGATTCTTGTCCGCTTTAAAAACTACGTTTTTTACTTGGATGGATTCTGCCCTGTGGTTTTCGTCCGGCTCTTTGTCTTCACAGAAATTTCCGTTTAGAGAGAAACTGCCGAAGTCGTCCAGATTGAGTATGTTTCCGTCTTTCAGTACGGCCTCCATTCCTTCCAGTACTATGCTGAGGCTTTTGTATGCTTCTCCTTTGGATAGGTTGTATTTGGTTGCCAGATATTCTACGAATGCTTTGGTGTCCAGTGTATCCCATGATAACAGTTGTACCCGGACATTTGTCTCCTTATCTCCCGTGAATGTATCCGCGAAGCGGGTTGTTTTGTAAAGTATGCTCATAATAATTCCTTTTTTGAATAGCCATTGATTATATGCAGTTGAATAACTTCGGTGCTAGACAAGTGTAACTGGAATATTGCACAAGTGTAACTGGATAGTTGCTCAAATGTAACAGATTAATTCATACAGATGAAGTTGCTAAAAGATAAGGGATTATTTTTAGTTTGTGTGGGAAAAACAATTAACTCTTCCTTATGAATTGGTAAAAACATCTTGTCGGTTAAGACGATGCAAAGGTAAGAATAAGTACTGGACTAACAAGAAAATTAGCGAGGAAGAACGTAAAAAGTTAGGTCGTGGAGATGGTGAGGTGATCAATGCGGATGATCCGAGGAATAGAGATTTGATAAGGAGAATGATTAGCGAGTAATTTATAGAAATAATTATTACGGATTAGTGATCAAGCTGCAGATCTGCAGAAACTTAAATCTATATTGGGAATTTAATATATAAATCTATAAGCTTATTTCGGTGGGATATTATTAGCGCACCTCGTTCGTTCGAGATGCGCTATTTTTTTGTGAAATTAAACAGAACTTGGCCAAATCTCAGTTGAGTAGTCGTCTTGCTATTGCTTTTTGATCTCAGTTATATCAATAAATCCGGTAAGTTTACTCCTTATTTAAGCCGTTTCAGGTCCGGTTGTGTAAAGAGATTCAAATATACTGAAAGTGTTAAATCTCAGCTTTTGGGAGTAATATTGGGTTTGTATGAGAACATTCCTGTTTTTTATATGTTTGTGAGGTAAACCCTGCAAACAAAACATATTTAGTCAGGATAAAATATTATATATAATATACTTATTATAAAAATATTAGCGATGATAAAAAGAAAAGCACCATTATCCCTATTAGTAATATTAGATAGCATATCTAAAAATACACTTGAGTTTTTTTCAGTAAGCCAAAGTAGGCAATGCCGGCAGATTATAGGGCGCGATAAAGTGATATTGCGGCATTTAAATTCTTTATTATTAATATTGTTTGTGTCAATTGTGGCTACATCTTGCTCTGATGATAACCATAAGATCATTGAGCAGCCATCAATAAACGTTTTGAGCTATTACCCGAAATCCATGAATATTGTGGAATTACAGTATAAACCAGCTGGACAGGAACCTGGGGTGGTAGATATTGATAAGTCCAGCCAGTATTTTGGGGATCGTGTGACAATGTTTCAACCTGAAAAAATTATATTCAAAAATGATTCTGTATCAATCATCAAACGAGGCGGGTTAATTCAGGAGTATAAAGCCGAATGGAATAAGGGTGATTTATATTTATACAATGGCGTTACTGGCACATGGGACTATTGTGGAAGTAAAGATGGGGAAGTCACATTTATCCTTAATACAGGTTTCTTTTGGGTAAAGGATAACAATATGCATGGTTCATTATCGGTGATAGGGCAGAAATATTCATTATTATCATATTCCGAATTGGTTACATATTTGGGTGGAAACAGTAACAATCTAAAGAATCAGGTGGCGTGGCTAAGAGTACAGTACACATTTGAATTAATCCCGGAAGTTAAACTTTAATATAGAAAACATGAAAGCAGTAATAATATATATCATTTTCTTTTCTATTCTCCATGTTAGTAGTTTTGCTCAACATAATCAGTATACGTCAACCAAGTTTGCGGTCAAAAATCCTTATGAGGTATTTATTGGCGGTATTATGAAAGCGAATGATGTTAACGATGTACATCAACTTCTTAATGTGTCAATGAATCCTATTACAATTAGCTATAGTTTGCCTTTAAAATCCGAAACGATTATACCTTCATACGATAATATGCTTAGGGCTATTCAGCAAAAGCTGCAAGAAAATAATGTATTGAAACCTAACTATCAGTTTTCATTTACGTTGAAGCAGATAGATTCTTATGAACAGCTAGCTTTATTTTTCGGTGAGGAAATAGATCTATCCGACTTATTCAAAATAACATCTCCTAATCCAATTCATAAAACAGTGGCAGTATTAGATATTAGTCAGAGTTATTTTTCCATTGCTATGGATATGCCTGAGGAGGAACTGAGCAACTCTCCGATAGTCCAAGAGCAATTAAGCGAACTTATTTATGTTGGTTCTATAGAATTTGGAAGACGATCAATTCTAATTGTTGAATCGGATCTTAATTATCAGGATGTAAAGGTTGCGTTGAATGAGATCTTAAATAAATCCACTACCAAGAAGGGAGATATATCAGAAAAAAGCAAATCAATTATGGCTAGCTCAATAATCAGAGGACTAATTTTGGATCCTCTTGCCAATGAAAACATAACACCGAATAACCCTTTGGAGTACCTACTGGATTATATAAACTCTGATATCAGTCCAAATGATTTTGGGGTCCCCATTTTCTTTACAGCAGCCTGGTTAAAAGATAATTCTGTCTTTGTTAATAAGTTTACAAACTAATATTTTAAAAATTAGAACTTACGGAAACACATATTGTAATACCTGCCTTATTATTAGCAGTTCTAATAATAAGTTCATGTAGTTTTGAAGGAGTTTTCTTTTATAGTGCCATCGATGATCCAGTATATAAATACTTCGCATATCTTTCAGAATAATAGCCGGGCAATACCAAGAAAAAACAGTAGACTCAAGCAATAAAGCGTGAACCTACTGTTTCCTTTTTCTGTATTTACTTCTATTTACTATAAGACGCCTTTACAAAAGGAGCATCCAGCAAATAGTCCAGACTCTTCTTGACACTTTCCTCTACAGGACAACTGTACCCTTCTATTTCAGCAACAATATGCTTTACGCCGGCAACCTTTGCATTTCTGAAGATAGCATCGAATCCGACCATACCACTATCTCCGATTTCTTTGTCATCTTTGATATGAAGCACGGTGAAACGTCCCGGATACTTGTTGAAATAGTCCACAGGACTGTGCTGCCCTCTGACTATCCAATATACATCCATCTGAAAAAAGACATACTCAGGATTGGTATTCTCAATCATATAGTCCAACATAACCGCTTGATTTTCTACTTTCTGAAATTCATGCGCATGATTATGATATCCGAATTTCATACCGTTCTGCTGGCATCTTTTGCCTATTTCATTGAAATAGTCGCAATACATCTTCAAATCGTCCAAAGTCGTCTGGTCGGTAACCGGCATCCACGGCTGAACCATGTATTTGACACCTAATTCATTGTGGGCATCGATAGCCTGATCCCACCAACTCATCACTTCAGCTTCTTTTTCCTTTGTGAAAGCTTGTCCTAAGTGAGCGCTCGTACATTTCATGCCCAAATCATTCACCATCTTCTTGAACTCAGCAGGAGCCAAACCATAGATCTTGCCATTGTCATAGCTAGCTGTTTCAAGATTCTTATAGCCCATTTTCGAAGCCGTTTCCAATACCTTCTGGATTCCTTCTTCTTTTACAAGGTCTCTTAAAGAATATAGCTGAAGCCCGATATACTTGGAGGACTCGGAAGCTGAGGCTTTACCGGCACAAGAAGTTAACAACTGAGGCATCACCATCCCCCCTGCGAGCATTAACGAAGCCCGCTTTAAAAACTCACGTCTGTTCTGCATAGTACTAAAAAATTAAGTTTGCTTTGAGAATTTCTACAAAAGTAAAACTATATTCGGTGGATTCTAACATAATAACGTTAAAATCATCAAAACGGAGTCATAAAACCTTCTTATCTTCTTTTACCAACCTCTTAAGAGGACGACAAGAGAAGCCACAAGAGGAATACCATTAAAAAGTCTGCTTCATCTTCATATACCTATGCTGCTTTATAATCATTTTCCGGCTACGGATAATTTGAAAGCGATATATCACGAGGGCCAGTACAAAATAGGCACCTGCCTGAATCCATAACGTATGATATTCATGTACCACCTCATTCAATGCCGCCCCACATGTATTGATACGGATGAATCCCTGGATCCCCGGTGTCGAAGGAAACAGATATCCTATAGCCTGCCAGAACGGAGGAATCGCTTCTTTCGGCCAGGAGACTCCGGATATGAATAACAAGATCACAGATGTAAAGACAAACACTAGCATAGGCGCCTCTCGGGTAGTCATAAAACCGGACAATGTCATGGCAAAGAAGATCGAAGCAAACAGATACGGCAGGATGAACAGCAAGATCGTAACCGGATCACCCACTTGAGGCAGGGAGAAGAGTTTCGGCACGACGGCTAATACCCAGATGCAGACAACTACATAAATCAAGATATAGGTCAGAGACTTGCCTAACACGATACGCAACGTCCCGTTGAAATGCCGGCTAATCGGAACAAGGCTGTGGAAACGGTTCTTTTCACGTGCTGTCCCCCCTAACATACCGATCCCTAAAACCAGTGTTTGCTGGATAACTAAAATCAAGATAGCCGGAACTAAAAAACTGGCAAAGCCGTTCTGTGTATTGAAGAGGGTCACGGATTCATAAGGAATCGGATTGACCGTTATTTCCTCCTGCTTTGCCGATGCACCCGGAGCATTATGCATCCGTATTTCTTTCCCTAAGTCGAGTGATACTTCCGTTGCCGCCAGCAAAAACGCTTTATAAAACAGCAGGCTGCTCATATCGCAATACAAGGGAACCGTCGTCTGCTTGCCCGTATGCAAATTCTTACTGAACTCGGTCGGGAAATAAAGGATTCCATAGGCTTCTTTCCTGTCCAGCATCCGCTTGGCCTCCTCCATATCCGTCAAGACGGCGACGACCCTGACATCGGGCGTAGCATTCACACGACGGGTAAACTCGCGACTTAGATAGGAATCGGACTGGTCCACAACCACCATCTTCGCCTCGCGTACCACTTCATTATTATAAATAAAGGAATAAAGCAACGGATAGGCAAAAGGCACCAGGAAAAAGAAGATCAGCACGCCCTCGTCTTTGAAGACATTTTTCAATTCATCCTTCCAAATGTAAAAGATGTCCAAGATCCCTTCCTTGATCATATCTCGTAAACGATATTCTCTTTTCATTACTTTCTGTTTTACGGAATATATTTAAAGTACAACAATGCGTTCTTCAAGTTTTTTCCAATCAGGAAAGGCAAAACGAGAAAACCCATAAGCCAGGCATATTCGGCCCAGCTATAAAAGAAAGGCCTTCCGTTCAAAGCCTGGTCGACATAGATCAGAAAATAGTGCCGGAGAGGAAACAGGTTGGAGAGTGCCTGCAAAGTAGGGTCCATCCCCAATACCGGAAAAGAAAATCCGACGATAGAAAAAGCGATCATCCCGAATAGGCAAGCAGAGCTCAACCCTAAACGAAAAGTCGGCAACACCCCTATCATGAAAATCCCGACCGCCTGCGAAGCAATCACCAGCAGAAATAGAGCTGACAGCATCGGTAACCAGCCACTATTCAACGGGAACGAATTAAACCCATACAAGGCCACCGCATACAGGAATGCCACAATCGTAAAAATCACCGTATGAGGGAATATCTTCCCTATGAGGCTCACCGTAAGCGAATTTCCACCCATCTGCAACCATTCGCGGGCCGTCGAGTATTTAATCTCGGAACCGATGCTCAATACCGTCACCAAAAAAATCATCAATTGCAAAACACCAGGCAAAAGTGTGTTATTCAGATAGACCGAATAGTTAAGCCAAGGATTCCCGATCGCGTGTGTATCGATCACGATCGGCTGGAGCTGCGCCATGATCTGGTTTTCAGTATAGCCATGCGCCAGCCCCGTCTGAAGCCCGACCGAAGCACCTGCTAAGACAGACATGGTTTTCATATCCCGAAACAACAGAGATGCAGCAATAAGATAAGTACCGTTCGTATAGAACGACAGCTTAGGCTGCCGACCAGCTGTCGCATCCACACCAAAGTCCTTCGGAATATAAAAAATGCCATAAACTTTCCCTTCCTGCATAGCCTGGCGAGCTTCCTCAAACGAGACGGTTGTCAGCATCACCTTCGTCTGCTCGAATGCATCCAACTGGCGGGCTAAGTTACGGGAGTTGGAAGAGCCGTCCAGATCTACTACCGCAACAGGCATATCGGTAGGCAAACCCTCCTTCATCAACGAAAGAAAAAAGACCACACAGATAGTGGGAGCCACCAACATACAAAAGAAGTAGACCGGGTCTTTACAAATCCTGAATATCTCACGCTTTGCAATTGACAATTTTGGGGTACTATTTAATTTTTCATTATTCATTTAACCTTGTTCTTTAATTGTCAATTATCAATTGTCAATTTCTTAATGACCGACATTCCAGGACGTAAGTCGGCCACCTTTTCCATTGGACGGGCACGCACCTCGAATGTCTTGGAGTCAAACTGTCCGTTCGTTTTTGTCGCTTTCCAGGCGGCATAAGTTCCCATATCCTTCATATAATAAACTTTCAGTTTGACCGGCCGGTTATCCAACGCCGGGATAAAAGCGTCTAATTCGGTACCGATCTTGATGTTTTTCAGATGATCTTCACGGATACTGAAGGTCACCCACATATCGTTAAGGTCGGTGATATTCATAATCGGAGCACCCGTACCGACCAATTCGCCCACTTCAGGAAAACGTTCGGACACCTCCCCGTCGATCGGTGAGACAAGTGCCGCTTCCTTCAAGTAGGATTCCACTTCGGCAACCGCTCCGGCAGCCTGCCCTACGAGAGCGGCAGCCGCGGCCTTATCTTCCACACGGGCTCCGTCTACAGCCATATCATACTGGGATTTGGCAGCTTTCTCAGTAGCGGCCATTGCCTTGTAACTGGCTTCTGCCTCATCGCGTTTCTGGGCAGACATTACCCCTTTATCGAACAAGTTTTGTACGCGCGTATATGATTTCTGGGCAATATCCAATCCAGCCTTCGCCTTCTGCCACATTTCATATGCTCCAGCTATCTCTTGTGCACGGGCACCTTTAATAGCCTTTGCGTTCTGAGCTTCAGCGGCACGACGTACAGCCTCCGCTTGCTGAAGCTTGGCAAGAACTTCGGGCGTATCCAGGAAGACAAGCGTGTCACCCACTTTCACCTTGTCGCCCTCACTGAAACGATATGCTTCGATTCGTCCGGGAACTTTTCCCGAAATACGAACTTGCGTAGCCTCCGCTTGCCCCATGATGATATCATCCGGCGGCGTCAGTAAAAAGAAACCGGTTAATGCAACTAATCCGACCACACCTAAGAATGTGATAAATGCCAATAACATATTATTGATTGAGTATTTTTTATTCTCGTTCATGAGTTTATAATTTGAGATTTATGATTGTATGATTTAGATAGTGTCCTCAAAAGTATCAAGTCCGTGTTCATCCACTTAATCCGCGTTCCTGGTTCTTCCAGAGAGCTCATCCCCCAGCTTTCCCATCGCTTTCGTCAAGTAGACTTCCGTCAATTTCACCTCTATCTGTGCATCTATCAGGCAGGAACGCGCCGACACCCAAGCCGTCTGCGCCTGCATCAGGTTAAGAGCCGGGATTACGCCTTCCTCAAATCCGAGATTGGCATGACGAAGATTCTCTTCCGCATTCTCCATATTGCGGGTGGAAACGATCAGCTTCTTGTTTGCTTCATTGACCTTGTAAACGGATTGATTGACCTGCAATTCCACCTTCTCGCGTGCATCCTGTAACTCCAAAGACTTGATGCGTGTCTCGGCACGAGCCGAATTGCGCTTATAACTGCCCTCCCACCAGCCGGAAAGCGGAACTTTCACCATTACACCGACATTGAACATCCCGGCAAATTCATTTTTGAAGCCGTTCATGGAATTAGGGTTCGTGACCAAGTAGTTTGCCATAAATGCCACATTCGGCAACATATCCGACAAAACAATCCGTTCCTTCCTCTTATAAATCTTAGTCGCCAAGTCAAGGCTCTTCAGCTCGTTACGATTCATAAAGGCCTCGTTCACATCGGCCGCCGTAACGGAAGGCTCTGTCAGAAAACTTTCGATATCTTCATCTGCTAAAACAAGCGGGTCTTCTAAGGGCAACCCGCATATCTGTGCCAATAACATGCGGGAAAGAGCCAGACCGTTATCGACTTTCGTCTGTGCCATCTCTGCCTCGTTCAGTTTGACTTTGACGGAGAGTCCGTCGGCTTCGGTCGCTACTCCCTCATTGATCATCGCTGTCATATCATGATCGGTCTTACGAAGCAAATCGACATAGGCATCAGCTAACTTCTTCTTATTTACTAAAGAAATCACCTGCCAATAGGTTTCATCGGTTTTACAGATGACATCCTGCAGTTGCTGGTCATTCATCGACTCGGCCAATTGCTTGGCGTACTTAGTAATCTGATTGTAATTGATAATCTTGCCTCCCATAAACACAGGTTGCACAAGTGAAACGCTTCCCACCCAGATATTCTGAATGTCGAGGTGTTGCAAGTCATCCACCCCTTCCATCAACTTTCCAAACACCGGCAATTGGGCGATCGGCCCGAGAGCCCCTCCAATAGAAGCGCCGAGTGCTCCCATATCCAGCAGATTAATATCTTTCTGGTTCCACATATACGCGCCAGTCGCCGATAGTTGAGGAAAATATTTGGTGAAAGCGGCGTTTTTCTCATAGCCGGCCATTTTAATCTTTTCTCCCGAGATCTTCAACTCTTTGTTGTTCTGAATAGCCAATTCACGACATTCCTCCAGCGTCAACGTACGCCCGGCACTTGCATAGCCCGACGAAACCAGTAATGCAACTAATACGACAAATCTCTTCATCTTTATCTTGTTTTATTCGGATTCTTTCCTAAACGGTGCAAAAGTACTGGTTCGCTTTAAATATACAATTGAACTAATTCAATAACTGCTTTCTTATACGTTCACAAGCATATAGTTTCACATGGTTTCATCCTGAAGAAACCGTTGTTTCCCACCGATGAAAATATAGTTTCCCACCAGTAAAAATACAGTTCCATGCCCATGAAACTTGTTCCGCCACCTATTCTGTTCTAGTGAATGAGAGGACTTTCCGCTTCAACTTGCAATACCAGGCATTACTAATTCCCATATAATGGGCGATATACTTATCGGGAACCCGGTTGATCATCCAGGCATAGTTCGTGTAGAGAAACTGGATGAACTCTTCCGCTGTGGAAGAGAGGCGAACGGCCAACAGAACATCCAGTTTATAGATGATCGTCAGCATGATATTCTGATAATAAGATGCAAACAAAGGATAACGGAACGAAAGGCTCTCGATATGATCGCGGGAAAAGCAGAGCAACTCGCCGGCTTCAAGCGCCTTAATCTCAAATTCAGAAGGTTGCTTGGTAAAATAGCCAATGGCGGAAAGGAACGGAAACATATTATCAGCCGCAAAACCGGTGACACATTCATTACCGTTCTCGTTTACATATAAATTGATGAAAAGACCTTTGTTGATGAAATAGGCATCCTGACACAACTCACCTGTACGCAACAGATAATCTCCTTTCTTCACGGAGATCAACTTTGCGTTTTTTGCCAGTTCGCCGAGAAAAGCTTCATCACAGACAAGGGCTTCCGGAAGGTCGGCAAGTAGTCGCGCAAAATGGACATCTGTTTCCATTGCTATTTTTCGAGTGTGAAACTTTTACGGCCGATCAAATTGCCATCCGCAAATATATCGACCCGATATGTACCCGGAGAAAGAAATTCTTCGATATTCCAGTACATCGTAACCGGCAATTCCTCACCGTCATATTCGACCAGTTTCTTCATGGAGTAATTGATTTCTTTTCCTTCGAAGGTAAATACATCGGCACGGCTCTTCAACAGGATATCGTCGTCCGGCTTCATGATGCGCACATAGATCGTCTTCTCTCCGACCGGAGCCGTAATGTTCTTGCTGATCCGGAAGTCAACGACAAATTGTTCCATCTTCTTGATCACCTTTGCCTTTTTTCCGCGACCATTGACAGGAGTTACATTGATACCCGTCGCATCCAAACGGCTTGCCAATGTGACACGTTCCGTCAGTTTCTCTTTTTCCTTCTTCAAAGTGGTAGCCGTAGAAGAAGCCTGCTTGTATTTCTTTACCGCTTCATTCTTTTCCACTTTCAATTGTTCGTTAGCACGATTCAGAGAGTCGATCTGAACTACATAATTACGCATGATCTTACGCAATGTCTGCAATTCCTTCTTTAGACGGGCAATCTCTTTCGTATTTGTCGCCTTTACAGTACGAAGTTCTTCCTGTAAACGTTGTACTTTAGCTTGCTCGGTAGACAATA
>OGKW01001499.1_pt1 | contig 13520 bp, 10 predicted proteins | sample 1572601 | NCBI WGS metagenome assembly OGKW01 (sample SAMEA2581875, study PRJEB24529) | metagenome | biome: Human gut stool | place: China | collected 2011
TGGCAAATCAATACAAGGATGAACTCTTGGATAATGTTCTTCCTTTCTGGCTTGAAAACTCTCAAGACAAAGAGTTTGGCGGCTATTTCACCTGTCTGGACCGTGAAGGAAAAGTTTTCGATACGGATAAGTTTATCTGGTTGCAAGGCCGCGAGGTGTGGATGTTTTCCATGCTTTACAATAAAGTGGAAAAACGTAAGGAATGGCTGGATTGTGCCGTTCAAGGTGGTGAATTTTTAAAAAAATATGGACATAATGGAGACTATAACTGGTATTTTTCCCTTGACCGTTCGGGTAGACCATTGGTAGAACCATACAATATCTTTTCATATACATTCGCTGCCATGGCTTTCGGTCAGCTAAGTCTTGCTACCGGCAATCAGGAATATGCAGACATTGCCAGGAAAACCTTCGATATCATCCTGTCTAAAGTGGATAATCCGAAAGGCAAATGGAACAAACTTCACCTGGGAACCCGCAATTTGAAGAACTTTGCCCTGCCGATGATTCTTTGCAATCTTGCTATGGAAATAGAGCATATTTTAGGGAAAGATTACCTAGAACAGGCTATGGATACCTGCATCCATGAAGTGATGGACGTCTTTTTTCGCCCCGAACTTGGTGGAATCATTGTTGAGAATGTAGATGTGAATGGTAATCTAATAGATTGCTTTGAAGGACGGCAGATTACCCCTGGTCACGCGATTGAAGCCATGTGGTTTATCATGGATTTGGGGAAACGCCTAAACCGTCCGGAGTTAATCGAAAAGGCTAAGAACATCACTCTTACGATGCTTGAATATGGTTGGGATAAAGAATATGGAGGTATCTATTATTTCATGGATCGTGATGGCTATCCACCACAACAGTTGGAATGGGACCAGAAACTTTGGTGGGTGCATATCGAGACGCTTATTTCTTTATTAAAAGGATATCAATTTGCAGGAGACAAACAGTGCCTGGAATGGTTCGAAAAGGTGCACAACTATACTTGGGAACACTTCAAGGATCAGGAACACCCTGAATGGTTTGGTTATCTGAACCGCCGCGGTGAAGTGTTACTTTCATTAAAAGGAGGAAAATGGAAAGGCTGTTTCCACGTACCTAGAGGCTTGTATCAGTGCTGGAAAACATTGGAAGCAATTAGTCAAAAATAAAGAATAATGAATAAATTAAGAATTATATCAATCCTATTTTTTTGTCTGTTCTTATTCTCTTGTGGAGTGAAGAAGGAGAAGATTGTGTGTTATGGCGATGCACATAGCAATCTGGCTCAGTTGTTGACAGATGAGGGATATCAATTACATTTCTGTACTTCTGTAACAGAGGCTCTTCGGATAGCTTCAGAGCAGGCTCCGGTTTTATTGCTTTGTCCTTCTTATCCAGAACAGGGTACAGTGGTGACAAGCGAGGATTTAGCCTTGATTCAATCGAAGTCTTTGCGTGTTTTCATGGACTTTCCTCAGCAGATCGGTGAACATTTGTGTGTAAAGACGGATACCATGGAACTGGAGCGGATAGTGGTTTGTGATTCACTAACTCCTCAACTTCCTTCTATGGCTTTGATGGCTTTTCACCGATGCGTGTTGAAGGAATTGGATTTAACACCTGATAGTACGTATTTGGTAGCTGCTAGGGTAGCAGGTTTTGATAAAGCGGTATATGGCTTGGCCAATACACCGGTCCATCCATTGTTGTATCAGCAGAATAATCAGTTGATGGTAGCTGCTACTAGTATCAGTAATTTTGCAGTTTGTCGTTATCTTCCTGAGCAGCGTGTGCAGTCTATGTTTGAATATATTATGAACTGGTTGCTGCATAAAGAAGGTGTAACATTTTCTTCTTGGTTGACATATGTGTCACCATCCTATACTGCTACCGAGCCGTTACCAGAGGAGGCTGGAAAACAAAGTATTGCTAAGGGAGTGGAATGGTATTATAATGGTCACTTCTTGGTGCATCCTTCTTGGAAAAAAGATTGGGCAGATCAGTATATGGGTGATGGTTTGATGCCGGTTGGTCCTGAATTGCCAGCTGACATGCCTGATGGTGATGGTTCGTTGGGTGTATTGGAAGGGCATATGTCAGGTATTTACCATGATGGTAAACAACAATATCGTTATTGGATGCGTGATGATGTACAAGGAGAGTCTTCTTATGCTTTTGCTGCTGCTGGTGATTTATTGGGTAAACAAGATTATTTGAAGGTGTCATCTAATCTGTTGGATTATTCTTTTAGAGAATATCGTGATTCAGTGAGAAATAATCCCAAATCTCCTTCTTATGGTTTGTTGGGATGGGCCTATACTCATAAAGGCACTTATTATGGCGATGACAATGCTCGTTCTATCCTTGGTTCATTGGCTGCTTCTGCCATTATGAAGAATGCTTCTTGGGATAAGCAGATAGTGGAATGTATCATAGGAAATTTCCGTACAACAAGTAAAAATGGTTTCCGTGGTGGAAATATTTTGGATTCGGATCTGCAGAAAAATGGTTGGAGAAACTATTTCAATTCAGATTTGGTGAATCTTCATCCACATTTTGAATCTTGGAATTGGGCATGCTACTTGTGGCTCTACGAACAGACCAAATATCAACCATTGCTTGACCGTGTAAGGAAAGGTATTTCATTGATGATGGCTGGTTATCCAAATGATTGGAATTGGACGAATGGTATTCAGCAGGAAAGAGCACGTATGATTCTGCCGTTAGCATGGTTATATCGCGTAGAGCCTACCGAACAGCATAAGCAGTGGTTACAGTTTATGACTGAGGAATTGTTGAAGAATCAAGTAGCTTGCGGAGGTATTCGTGAAGAATTGGGTAATGAAGCGAAGAGTATGTTTGGCTGTACACCTTCTAACGATGCCTATGGTCAAACGGAAGCATCTTTAATTTTCAAGAATGGTGATCCGGTAGCTGACATGCTTTATACTACAAATTTTGCTTTTGTAGGTTTGTGTGAAGCTGCTATGGCTACGCAAGATCCTGTTTATCTGAAAGCTGTTAACCAGATGCGTGATTTTTTGATTCGTATTCAAGTAAGCAGTGAGAAGTTTAAGAATGTAGATGGTGCTTGGTTTAGAGCGTTCAATTATAAAGACTGGAATTATTGGGCCTCGAATGCGGATGCTGGTTGGGGTGCATGGAGTACTTTAACTGGTTGGATTCAGAGTTGGATTGTAGGTACGCAATACTTGCTGGAAAAGAATACCTCCTTGTGGGAATTGGTTACTCAAAAAGATGTATCAGAGGTAGCAAAAAAAGTGATAGATCAGATGATTGTAAACAATAATAATTAAAATCTTTATTAACCTTTTTATTATTTTATGATGGAAAAAAGCTTAAGAAAAAAAAGTTGCTTCCAAGTGACAAGAACGTATTTGTTCTTGTTGCTCATGGTGCTGGCATCTACGGCAAGTAGCTATGCTCAGAATGTGGTTAAGGGTATGGTTATGGATATAGCCGATAATCCTCTTCCTGGTGTAAGTGTTGTAGTGAAAGGCTCTACAACAGGTACTACAACAGATTTGGATGGCCGTTATAGCATTAATGTGCCTAAAAATGAAACGCTTGTTTTCACATACATTGGTATGGTCAAGCTGGAAGTGAAAGTCTCTGGGAAAAGAACGTTGAATGTAATATTGCAAGAAGACGTTTCTGTGTTGAATGAAGTGGTTGTAGTGGGGTATGGTATTCAGAAGAAAGCGCATTTGACAGGTTCGGTTGCTACCGTTGATTCAAAGGAATTGTTGAAAGCTTCTACTAGTAACATTACACAGGCATTGGTAGGTAAATTACCGGGTTTGATTACTCAACAGCCTGCTGGTGGTCCAGGTAGTGACAATGTGGAAATCTTGGTTCGTGGTCGTTCCACTTATCAGGGTGAAGGCTTTGGTCCGTTGACTTTAGTGGATGGTGTAGAACGTTCTATGTCTCAAATAGACCCGAATGATGTAGAATCTATTACTGTGTTGAAAGATGCTTCAGCCTGTGCTGTATATGGAATGAAGGGTGCCGGTGGTGTTATTTTGGTGACTACCAAACGCGGTTCTGAAGGAAAAACCACTATCAATTACAAAGGTTCGTTGACATTGTCACATGCTACTACATTACCTAAGTTTATGAATGGTACCCAGTACATGCAATGGTACAACTTAGCTCGTGAGATGGATGGTCTTCCTCGTTATTATTCCGATGAGGAAATTTCCATGACTTGTAATGGTGACCCTACAGATGGTTATGAAAATACCAACTGGCAAGATGCTTTATATAAAACTACTTTGCAACACAATCACAACCTTTCGGTTAGTGGTGGTACACAGAAAACCAAGTATTTTTTGAGTGGTGGTTTTATGAAACAGAATGGTTTCATTAAAGGACACAATTTGCAACGTGGTAACTTCCGTTCAAACATTGATACGAATCCAATTGAAGGCATGAAAATTGCATTTAATGTAGGTGCTCGTATTGAGGACCTGAATATTTCGGGTACACACCCTTATGCAAATCAATCTAATAATAACGTGGTAGCTTCTTTGTTGGCAGCTGTTCCGTTTGTTCCGAGAGAGTATATGGGGTATCCTACTGGTCCGCAACGTAATGGCGACAATCCGGAATATGGTGCTGATCATTCAGGTTTCAGCAAACGCAGAACGGTGAAGATTGAAACATCTGTGAATGTAGATTATGAAATGCCTTTCTTGAAAGGTTTAAAAGCTGGTATGTTCATGAGCTGGGACTGGGACGATACTGCAAATAAAAAGATTTCTTATCCTTATAAAGTAATGCGTTACTATCCGCACCTTAAGACTTATGACTATGAGTATACAGATAGTATGCGTAAAGGGGGTATCATGGTTCAATCAGATGATAAATATCAACAATTGATTTTACGTCCTTCTATTTCTTATCATGGTGATTTTGGTAAGCATAGTGTGAACGCCTTGTTACTGTATGAACAAACCACTCGTAAGTCTTCTAATTTCTCAGCCAACCGTACAGACTTTATATTATTCGATATTCCTGAACTGGATTTCGGTTCTAAGATCCACCCATCTGACGGTAACCACGGTGGTTCTAGTGAATCGGCTTATGCAGGTTTTGTTGGTCGTTTCAATTATGGTTATGCAAACAAATATTTGGCAGAATTTACGTTCCGTTACGATGGTTCGTATAAATTTGCAGAAGATAATCGTTGGGGGTTCTTCCCTTCTGTATCTTTGGGTTATGTCCTTTCTGAAGAAGACTTCTTCAAATCTTTGTTCCCAAGTATCAACTACTTTAAATTGAGAGGTTCTTTCGGTATTTTGGGTAATGATAATGTGGGTGACTTTAAGCATCGTAAATTGTTTGCTTTACGCAACAATTTTGTAGCTTTTGGTTCTACTCCGCAAGCTGAAAATACATTGTATAACAAAAACCTTTATCCAATGCCTGACTTGACATGGGAAAAATGTAGAACATACAATGTGGGTTTTGAATTGAATGCTTGGGAAGGTAAATTAGGCATTGAATTTGATGTGTTCTATAAGTATACATATGATATTCTTCGTGAGATTGGTGGTGCTTATCCAGCTTCTTTGGGTGGTCACTATCCTACTATTGAAAACTCGGGTGCTTTTGATAACAGAGGATTTGAATTGACACTGAAGCATATGAACCGTATTGGTCAAGTAAATTATACCTTAAATGCCAATATGTCTTTCGCACGTAACCGTATCCTTCGTATTACACAACCGGACAACACAACAGAATGGAAGAATCGATTGGGTCGCTCTGTAGATATCCTTTGGGGATTCAAATCCAATGGTTTGTATCAGACAGAGGAAGAATTGGCTATGGCTCCGAAGACTGCTTATAAAGATGCACAGTTAGGTGATATCCGTTATATCGATATCAATGGTGACGGTTGGTTGAATGAAGACGACCGTGTGGAAGTAGGTCGTAGTACAACCCCTGAAATGATGTTTGCTTTCTCTGGTGATATGAACTGGAAGGGTCTTGACTTCTCTTTCCAATTTCAGGGTGCTGCTTTGTGTGACAAATTCTTGTCTCATCGTTGGGGTAATGACGTAGAAGATAACACGCCGTTGACTCGTCCTTGGTATGGTGGATGGGACAATGCTCCGTTGTTCTTGGTAGAAGGTTCATGGCGTCCGGATAATCCGAATGCAGACTATCCTCGTTTGTCTACTTCTCCGATTTCAAACAACTGTCTTGCATCTGACTACTGGAAAAAGAATGGTGCTTATTTGCGTTTGAAGAACGTAACTTTGGGTTATACTTTGCCTAAGAAATGGACCAAAAAAGCATTGATCGAAAACTTGCGATTCTATGTTTCAGGTAGCAACTTGCTTACTTTCACAGAGTTCAAGTATCTTGACCCAGAATCTCCTAACGTGATAAATGGATACTATCCGCAACAACGTACCTTCGTATTTGGGGTGGATGTCACTTTCTAAATGATTAATGCATTAAATTAAAACGATTGATTATGAAAAAAATATTGATAGGTTTGAGTTTTGCTTTATTTGGACTTCAATCTTGCGATGTGTTGGATGTAGACCCTCAATCCTTCTATAGTGAAAATGTCGCATATGCTTCGATAGAGAATGTCGATTTTTATGTTAAAGATCTTTATCAGGCTTTCCATGAATATTCAGATATTGAAAAACCAGTAGATGTATATGATGATGGTTTTTCTGATTTGTTGAAATATACAACAAGAATATATCCGGACATGATGATTTTGTTTTATCATGCCTGATATTCCTATATTCTATTTTTTAAGATGCTTTTCCCTTCGCATAGGTTAGAAAAACATTGCTGTAGGCGGTTCTTGTCCATGTTTTCCTATTTTCATCTGTTTTCTTGTGAATGAGTACCTTATCCGTTACCTAAGAAGTAACAGAAACATTTCGCCCCTGATTTCTAATACTTTATCGTTTATTATCTACCCAAACGATAGTTCCTAATGTAAGATAAATTCCCTTTATTTACCTCTGTACGTTCTCTTAGCTCAAAACCTTTTAAATAGATTTGTGTGGTTTTTATAGATTTGTGTCCCAACGATTCACTAATCATTTCAATAGGCACTCCACGATACTTGGCTGTCGTTGCCCAGGAATGACGGAGTGTGTAAGAAGAAACGGGAGAATTCAAGCGTAAAGCCCTCGCCAAATCCTTCAAACGATTATTGAATCTCCGAAGAGCAGACTGATATTCACGGTATGCCCTTTCATCCTTTCGTTTCTTGTTACCGCAAAGTATGTCGAACAGATAGTTCGGACAATCGGGAATGGGTTCCTGATTACTTCGGAGTTGATTAATCATTCCCTTGGCGGTATCAAGCACTTCCACGCTCATGGGAGTTTTCGTCTTGATTCGATTATAGCGTAATACACTCTGATCTAAAGCCGATTTCTCCAGATGCGCCAAATCAGCGAATGACATTCCACAAAACTGGAACATCAGAGCAGCAATAGTTTGTGTGCGACGTAAACGCTCCGATTTGGGATCCTCATACAGAAGTTTGTGCAATTCACCGGCAGGCAAAGCTTTCTTTTGGCGGACATCCACGCCTGTATAAACATCATGAAATAATCGGGGAACATAAGGAGCACTCCCCGCTTCTACTCCCCGATTGTAAATGCTACGAAGCATACGCATATACGTAGAAATCGTATTAGGCTTCAAACCACACTCATAAAGATACTGACCATAACGTCGCAAACGTTCTTTGGTGACCTGCCTGAACGACATATTCAACGTACCGCAAAACTTACTGAAAGAATAAAGGGCATTCTTATAGACATGCGCTGTAGAATAGCGCCCCTCCTTTCGTAAACGATTGATGTAGTTCTCACCACATCGACTAAATCCATTTTTATTCATCATTTGCATCACTAGTTATTTTATATATATACTATTTGGCAAGCGACAAAAGAACAAATCTTTTTGCACGTTTAATTCCGCTTTCCAGATATTATTTTCTAATTAACATTCATTAATATTGCAAAAATTAATTAATTATGAGCAGTAAAAAAACTAAAAAAGGTAGTAAAAGCGACAAAGCAAAAAGAAATGTTCAAACAGTGGAAAAAGCCCCCGGAAGACATTCAAAGGAAGAAATCATCAGTGAAGAAGAGCTGGATAACAGAATAGCAATCGATGGAGATATCCGCCTTTATCTCACCATGTATTTAAAAATCTTTATCGATGGACATTTCCGCCATCCCAAGAAAAAAAAGTTGATAAATATGGCCCAATATATCTATGACCAAAAAGTATTATACATTCACAAACACGATGGCTATAAGTTGATGGAATTTAGCAGTATACATGCTGAATTGGCGGCATTGAAAAAGCCTGTCGAAGAAGAATACATGAAAGAGAAAGAGGAAAAAAGGAAACAGGCTGAAAAGGTCAAAAGCAAGTACTAAGAAAAAAATAATGGGACAGTTGAAATATAAGGCTTACCTTCGCCGCCGTTTTCAACCGGTCGAAAAACAAAAAGTATTTCTCTTGAAAAAATAGTGACGGCATACTATTGTTATAGTGTCACTATAATGAGAGGATAGTAACGCTATGACAATAGCATAGCGTCACTATCTGAAAGGGGAGATTTACGCTCAAACAGAAATTTATTTTTCAAAATTAAAAACAGAAGAAAATGAGACAAAAAATCAGGAAGAGCAAGTTAGAAATTTGCAAATTAGTATGGAAAAAACGTATTACTGCTGAAAAGGGGATTTCGGATAAATGCGCAGAGAAAATTGCACAAGAGTGTATTAGACTAATAGAACGCATGTTGTATGGAAATGCAATGATCGCTTTTCATAGGCAGGATGGCACATTCTGCCTGGAAAAAGGAACACTAGTAGGATATGAAAAATTCTTTCATAGAAAATTCAATATCACAGCAAAACAAGAGTCTATTGTCTATTGGAGTGAAGAACAAAAAGGATGGAGAAGATTTATGATCGGGAACCTGATGGAGTGGAAAGCTATTGTATAAATCAGATTAAAATATATTTAACAATGAATATGATTAACAAAGGGATACCTTATTTCCCGACACCGGCAAACTTCTTTGACGAAGAAGTGATGGAACTATTAGAAGCTAAATTTGGAGTATTAGCTTCTTACATTGTCATGCGATTGCTTTGTAAAATATACAAAGAAGGATATTATATCTCTTGGGGAAAGGAACAAAACTTGATTTTTGTCCGCAAAGTAGGCGGCGGGATTAAAGAGGATATGATGGAAAAGATTGTCGATCTGTTATTGGAGAAAGGATTTTTCCATAAGGAAACCTACGAAAAATACGGCATACTCACTTCGGAACAGATTCAAAGGGTGTGGTTTGAAGCTACTACACGAAGGAAAATTGATTTCTCCCAACTACCTTATTTATTAGAGACCAAGAAGAAAAAAGGGATGCAAAAAGAAGAGTTGAACGCGGAAAATGCAGACATTTTTGAAACTCAAGAGGAGGTGAGTCAAGAAAATGCAGACATTTCCCGACAAACTAAACTAAAGGAAACTAAACTAAATCATGAAGAAGAAGAAACCAACGTTGTTTCGATTGAAATTCCGGGGTATGCCTACAATCTGGCTACACACAACATAGCAGGATTGATGGAGAGCCTGGACAACCATAAAGTGACTGACCCAAAAGAGAAACAGACGATTCTCCGGCTATCGGACTATGGCAGGAAAGGCACCCAGGTGTGGAAACTGCTCTCCAATACGGCCTGGAGTAAAATCGGAGCACCGGGGAAATATATCATTGCAGCGTTAGCCAGCGGACGGAAATAAACCGACTGATTAAAAGCTGATAAAAAAGGTACGAAAAATCTGTGCTTTTCACAAATTCTTCGTACCTTTACGCTCCGGTAAAACAAGTTCTATCCACATAAAAGATAACAAAATGGAAAACAGAAGTTTAGTAACCATTGCCGAACATTCTAAAGAAAAAATCCTCTATATGCTCGAAATGGCGAAGCAGTTTGAAATGAACCCCAATCGCCGGTTATTACAAGGAAAGGTTGTAGCAACCCTGTTCTTTGAACCTTCTACCCGTACCCGCTTGAGTTTTGAAACAGCTGCCAACCGTCTCGGTGCACGAGTAATCGGATTCTCTGACCCCAAAGCTACCAGCTCTTCCAAAGGGGAAACACTTAAAGACACGATCATGATGGTGAGCAACTATGCAGATATTATCGTCATGCGACACTATCTCGAAGGAGCTGCACGGTATGCCAGCGAAGTAGCCCCGGTGCCCATTGTCAACGCAGGTGACGGAGCCAACCAGCACCCGTCGCAGACGATGCTCGATCTCTACTCTATCTACAAGACACAAGGAACACTGGAAAATCTGAACATTTTCCTGGTGGGTGACTTGAAATACGGCCGCACCGTACATTCATTGCTGATGGCGATGCGACACTTTAATCCGACTTTCCATTTCATCGCCCCCGAAGAGCTGAAAATGCCGGAAGAATACAAACTTTACTGTAAAACGCACCAAATAAAATACGTTGAACATACGGATTTTACCGAAGAGATTATCGCTGACGCCGATATTCTATACATGACCCGTGTGCAACGCGAACGTTTCACCGACCTGATGGAATATGAACGGGTGAAGAATGTATATATTCTCCGTAACAAAATGTTGGAGAACACACGTCCGAACCTGCGTATCCTGCACCCGCTTCCCCGTGTCAACGAAATTGCTTACGATGTGGATGACAACCCGAAAGCATACTATTTCCAACAGGCACAAAACGGTCTGTATGCCCGCGAAGCAATCCTTTGCGATGTATTAGGTATCACATTAGATGACGTTAAAAACGATATTTTATTATGAGCGAAAATAAACAAGCATTGCAAGTAGCTGCCCTGAAAAACGGGACAGTGATTGACCATATCCCATCCGAAAAGCTCTTTACCGTAGTGCAACTGCTCGGTGTGGAACAGATGACTAGCAATATCACTATCGGATTCAACCTCGACAGCAAGAAGCTGGGTAAAAAAGGGATCATCAAGATTGCAGATAAATTCTTCTGCGACGAAGAGATTAACCGTATTTCAGTAGTTGCCCCGCACGTCAAGCTGAATATCATCCGCGATTACGAAGTAGTGGAAAAGAAAGAGGTGAAAATGCCGGATGAACTTCGGGGCATCGTGAAATGTGCCAATCCGAAATGTATCACCAACAACGAACCGATGGCCACTATCTTTCATGTGATAGACAAGGATAATTGTATCGTAAAGTGCCATTATTGCGAGAAAGAGCAGAAACGTGAAGAGATTACAATCCTCTGAATAAACGTATAGGCCTATGAAACAGGACTGGAAACCAGGAACGATGATCTATCCGTTGCCGGCTGTACTGGTCAGCTGCGGAAAAGAAGAAAGCGAATATAATATGTTCACAGTAGCATGGACGGGTACGATTTGTACAAACCCGCCCATGTGTTATATATCCGTACGTCCGGAACGCCATTCTTATGACATTATCAAAAAAAATATGGAGTTTGTCATCAACCTGACAACGAAAGATATGGCTTTTGCCACCGACTGGTGCGGAGTTCGTTCGGGACGTGATTATCATAAATTTGATGAGATGAAGCTGACACCCGGACAGTGTACGGTGGTCAGTGCTCCGTTGATTGAAGAATCTCCTCTTTGCATTGAATGCCGTGTGAAAGAAATCATCTCTCTCGGCTCACACGATATGTTTATCGCTGACGTAGTAAATGTGCGTGCGGACGACCGGAACCTGAATCCTGAAACCGGAAAGCTGGAACTGGCCGAAGCCAATCCGCTGGTATATGTGCACGGAGGATATTATAATCTGGGAGAGAAAATCGGTAAATTCGGTTGGAGTGTAGAAAAGAAGAAATCATAAAAAGTGCGATATTGCCATGAATATGCTGCGTAAATTCATCCTTCCCGGTTTGTTAGCCATAGCCTGCACGGCTGTCGGCCAGAACTATAACGCAGAAAAAGTAGACCGCCCCAATACAAAAAAAATAAATATCGGTATCAAGGCGGGATTCAACTCTTCCATGTTCATGGTGTCTGAACTGAAAATTAAGGATGTAACTATCGATGAGGTGCAGAATAACTACAAGATAGGTTATTTCGGCGCCCTCTTTATGCGCATCAACATGAAGAAGCATTTCATTCAGCCGGAAGTGTCCTATAATGTAAGCAAATGTGAGATCACTTTCGATAAGCTCGGTTCGCAGCATCCTGCCATCGAGCCTGATTATGCTTCCGTGCAATCGGTGTTGCACAGTGTGGATTTCCCTATTTTATACGGCTATAATGTGGTGAAAAAAGGGCCTTACGGAATGTCTATCTTCGCAGGCCCCAAACTTCGCTACTTATGGGGAAAACACAATGAAATCACTTTCAAGAATTTTGACCAAAAAGGGATTCACGAAAGGCTGTATCCGTTCAATGTCAGTGCAGTGATCGGTGTAGGCGTCAACATCTCCCGTATCTTTTTCGATTTCCGCTACGAGCAAGGCATCGGAAATATCTCCAAGTCCATCATTTACGACAATATCAATTCCGACGGCAGCACAGGAGTGAGCAACATTATTTTCCGTCGCCGTGACAGCGCGTTAAGTTTTTCGCTGGGATTCATCCTTTAAGAATAAAATATCATTAAATCCGGCTTTTTACTAACATTTTTCTTGTACTTCCTTCATTCTTTATTTATTTTCATTAACTTTGTGCGCTTAAAATAGGTATCTCGAATTAGAAATTTAATCTTACTTATAAAAGAATGAAAAGAGACGACATCATTTTCGACATCATCGAAAAAGAGCATCAACGTCAGTTGAAAGGAATCGAGCTGATTGCATCAGAAAACTTTGTGAGTGACCAGGTAATGCAGGCAATGGGTTCTTGCCTGACTAACAAGTACGCAGAAGGTTATCCCGGCAAACGTTATTACGGAGGTTGCGAAGTAGTAGACCAAAGCGAACAAATCGCTATCGACCGCCTGAAAGAAATTTTTGGCGCTGAATGGGCAAACGTACAACCACACTCGGGAGCACAAGCTAATGCTGCTGTTTTCCTCGCAGTTCTGAATCCGGGCGACAAATTCATGGGATTAAATCTTGCACACGGCGGACACCTTTCTCATGGCTCACTGGTAAACACTTCCGGTATCATCTATACTCCTTGCGAATATAACCTGAATCAGGAAACTGGACGCGTTGACTACGACCAGATGGAAGAAGTCGCTCTACGTGAGAAACCGAAAATGATTATCGGTGGTGGTTCTGCATACTCTCGTGAATGGGATTACAAACGTATGCGTGAAATCGCCGACAAAGTAGGCGCTATCCTGATGATTGACATGGCTCACCCTGCCGGCCTGATCGCTGCCGGAGTGCTCGAAAATCCGGTTAAATATGCACATATCGTCACTTCTACTACACATAAAACACTTCGCGGACCTCGTGGTGGTGTCATCATGATGGGTAAAG
>OGKW01001500.1_pt1 | contig 13503 bp, 10 predicted proteins | sample 1572601 | NCBI WGS metagenome assembly OGKW01 (sample SAMEA2581875, study PRJEB24529) | metagenome | biome: Human gut stool | place: China | collected 2011
TGGAAAAACTAAATTTTATGGTTCAATTCTTCTTAAGACTTGCACCAACGGTTCTTCCGAACTTATGACAAACCTTTCAAGCTCAGTTGTTAACTCACTTTATAACATTCAGCTTTTGAAATTTACAGGAGAAGACGGCGTTGCCGCTTACGGAACAATTATGTATGTAAGTTTTATTTTTGTTGCCATATTCATCGGCTACTCTATTGGTAGTGCGCCAATTATTAGCTACAATTACGGTTCCGGAAATAATAAAGAATTACAAAACATGTCCAAAAAGAGTTTGTCTCTTATAAGCATTTGGGCTGTTGGTCTGTTTGTTCTTGCTCAGGTTATTTCAACGCCTTTGGCAACAATTTTCGTAGGTTACGACCACGACCTGTTCCTACTTACAAGACATGGCTTTAGAATTTACTGTGTAACATTCCTTATTAACGGCTTTAACATTTATGGTTCAGCTTTCTTTACTGCACTAAGCAATGGACTTATTTCAGCAACCATTTCATTTCTTAGAACACTTATCTTCCAGATTGCAGCAATCCTTATACTTCCTGCAATCTTTGGAATCAATGGAATATGGATTGCCGTGGCAATGGCTGAACTTCTTACACTATGCTTCACAGCTACATTCTTTATAAAGCAAAGAAAAGTATATCACTATTAAAAAGATTTTTTACCACCCTGGATGATTGTCTATATTATTCAGGGTGTTTTCATTTTGGAATTTCTGACGTATTTTCATAATTTTACCACAACATTATTGTTTTTTCTTAAATGTTGTGGTGATGTACCCCAAAATATAAATTTCTTTAATTATCGGGGTACGTTTTTCAAATTAACGCGTTCATTCTCACAACATACTGTATATGTAATATGTGACTGTACCCCTCTATACACTTTTTCTTGTTTTTTGGGGTACATATTTTCAAACCCCTGCTTATTTTATGCAACATAAAGTTTAAGTTTGTAAGAAACGTACCCCAACATTTCATTTTTCATTTTTTTTGGGGTACGGGTATCTAATTTATGTTTCATATTATATCACATACTATATTGTAATATTAAAATGTGATAATGGTGGAAATTTTACTTAAACGCTTTCTACAAAAGCTTGTATAATTGTAAACAATTCTTCCTAAAAGCTTATTATTTTAAGGAAATTCTCCATTTTCACACCTCGATTGGATTTGGATATCTTCTATCAATAAGATTTTCCCGTTAAAAAAAAGCTTGTCAGTTTTACCCAACAAGCCTTTCTTAATCTCCATTTATAGCGCTTTAATAATTCAATACTCTTGTACTTCAACTTTAGCTCTTTTATAATTCAATACTCTTGTACTTCAATCTTAGTTCTTTCATAATTTAGTACTTCTACACTTCAGCTTTAGTTCTTTTACACTTCAATTCTAAGCCAATGCTTTTTTTCTACTTACAATTTTTGTTCCAAAATATACTATAGCTCCAACTACCACGCCTACTACTGTGATAATTGCTACAAGTCCCCAGTTTGAATTAACAATTAATGTAATATCAAAGCCTTCTTCTGTCTGTATCTGCTGGAACAAATATAAGAAGTCAATTAAAACTGCAATGCCGAATACCAATGCTCCATTTAAGATTGCCATAACGTTTTCTGATTTTTTCTTTGTTACCGGCTTTTCCACTCTCAAATCCACTGCATTTGAAATAAGTGCAATCACATATACTGTCACTACTGTTTCAGGTATCATATATGCTGCGTTGTAAACTAATGAATATGCCATTCCGTCTGCTGTTGGAATTGAAACTCCTGCCCACACAGTACAACCTGTAATTACGTGGCAGATGTATCTTAAAACACAAACAACTGCTGCTCCGATTACCAAAACAGGTGTCTGATTCTTGTTTTTCTTAAAAATTCCTACAAGTCCCAAAACTGTAAAAGCTCCAACATAGTCAAGCAAAATAATCGCAACTGCTGCAACCCATGATGTAGCATATGAAACGTTGGCAAGTCCCATTAACAACTGCAAAATACTATATGTAAAGCCTGTTAAAAGTCCCCATTTTAAACCATGTCTGTATCCTGCAACAATAATAGGCACCATGCTTGCTGCTGTTACTGAGCCGCCATAAGGCATATCAATAATCTTGATAAAACTTAATGCAAATGCCATAGCAATTAAAATTGCACACTCAACTATCGTTGTAGATGTTTTTGTTTTTTCCATAAAAAAATCCTCCTTAGATTATACGCAAATCGCCAGAGGATAATTAACCAACATATTGCTTCCTTACGACGGTATTAACCGTATCAAGTAATAAGGGTTGATAAAATCTCTCAGCCTTCAGGCACCCCTAGCGAATGAATATATTAAATTCATATGTTAGTGTAGTCTTTTTGTTAAAATTTGTCAAGCTTTGCTCCTGTCTCCTTAACCAATTTTTGCAAAATATCAAGATTTTCCAACATTGGACATGGTCTTAATGGGTTTTCCTAGTGCTGCTCTTGTGGCCGAATGTGTCAAATTTTAGAGAAAAATATATTTTATGTGTTAAATTTTGTTTGAAAATTTATCGTATTTTTTTTCAAGCTTTATCACATTTTTATCAAAAAGGGGGTTGACTTTTCTATTTTTTGAATGTATTATGAGTCCGAAAAGAAAATATAACTACTTTATCGGTAGGTGAGGTTACTATAGGGATTCGGTTTAATCCTAAGATTGCTGCCGCGAGATTGTGGAGACACAATTAGTTGGTTAGCAGGATGTGTCGTTAAGGCATAACCTAATGCAATTAATATACGCCCTATGATGCTAAAGCTTGAACGGTGATTTTATTTGTGATTTATATCCTTCATTGCTCAGGCTTTGGAGGATTTTTATTTTGTTTGAATTTTGTAAAAAAGATTGCATTTGTAATGTTTCCTATATTCTTAAAGTAGTGATTTTAATCAACGAAAGGTGGTGAGGTTATGAATTCTGGAGCCCATTGTTTTATAAAGCTTAAAAATTTAATTATTCGGAGGTATGTGTATTATGAAAATGAAAAAAGAATTATTTATCAGACTTCTGTCAGAACGTCGCTTCAAAGAATTAAAAGAAGATTTAATGACAATGAAAGCAGTAGACATTGCCTCACTGCTTTCACAGTTAGATGACAAAGAAATAGCAATTGTTTTCAGACTTGTTCCAAAAGATAAGGCTGCTGAAGTTTTTTCTAATATGAACAGATCAATGCAGTCTACACTTGTGGAAATCTTTTCTGAAAAAGAATTACGTGAACTGTTAGACAACCTTTATATGGATGATACGGTTGATATGTTAGAGGAACTTCCTGCTAACCTTGTTACACGTATATTAAATGTTACTCCACAGAACGAGCGTAACATTATTAATCAGCTGCTTAACTATCCTGACGATAGTGCCGGCAGCATTATGACAACTGAATATGTTGATTTAAGTCCTGAATGGACTGTTGCAAAAGCAATGAACCATATTAAAGAAACAGGTATTCATAAAGAAACCATCTATACCTGCTACGTAACATGGCAGCGCAAACTCATTGGTATTGTTTCTGCAAAAGACTTAATGACTTCAGATGACAATACTCTCATAAAAGATATTATGGAAACTGAACTTATCTCTGTTTCAACTCACACTGACCAGGAAGAAGTTGCTGGACTTTTTAGAAAATATGACCTTCTTGCACTTCCTGTTCTTGACACAGACAACAGACTTGTTGGCATAGTTACTGTTGACGATGCCATGGATGTTGTAATCGGTGAAGCTACAGAAGATATTACAAAAATGGCTGCCGTTGCTCCAAGTGAGAAAACATATTTTGAAACTTCTTCGTTTGCTCACGCCAAAAGAAGAATCCCATGGCTACTTGTACTTATGTTTTCATCAATTATAACAGGTAGCATTATTACAAAATATGAAAATGCTTTTGCTGCAATTCCACTTCTTGTTTCCTTTATTCCAATGCTTATGGATACAGGCGGAAACTGTGGTTCACAGAGCTCAACACTTATAATCCGTGGTCTTGCTTTGGACGAAGTACATTTTGGTGACTTCTTCCGTGTAGTTTTTAAGGAATTTCAGATATCTATTATTGTAGCCAACGGACTTAGAATATTCATTGAATATCACAATTCCGGACTTGCAATAGTAATTGCCCTGTCATTAATAGTAACTGTAACTCTTTCAAAAATCATAGGCTGCACTCTTCCACTATTTGCTAAGAAGATAGGCCTTGATCCTGCATTAATGGCTTCACCATTAATCACAACATTAGTAGATACTTGTTCCATTATTGTATACTTTAACATTGCAACAACAATATTTAAAATATAATTTGATTCAAAAAACATAAATATTTTCAATAGAATTTTTTATTAAGTATATTATAAGTATATGCTGTGAATATGAAGACCACATACACATACACATATACTTATAGTATACTTTTTTTATATTCTATACTCTTTATGTTTTATATTCTTAACTCTTTACGGTCTAAATGTCTTTAATGCCTCAATGGTATTTTCTATTAATTCTTCCAATGTCCAACCAAGCATCTCTGCCCCACGGTGAAATTCATTTCCTATTAATTAAAAATATATTCTTTCAATACTTTGTATCTAGGTACTCTCTATTTTTCAATACCATAACTTATAATATAATCTAAAGTATAAATATTTTCAAAACTAATCTTATGGTCAACTATCTGAAGTACTCTATTATCAATATCAATCTTTGCCACCATCCCTGTAACCTTAAGGTATTCATAATTTTCAAAATAAACTACTGTAGCAATCATCCCTTTGCATAGTCCGTGCATTTTTCGGTCCAATTCTTCTTCCATGTCACTGGAAAGTTCAATTTTTTCAACTACTATTTTCTCCTTTGCCGCCAAAGCATCAGGCAAACCTTTCAATGCTGCAAAAGGCATAAATTGTTTGGCTCTGTTTTCTATGCTCATCTTAGTTCTAGGTCTTCCTGCCATTGTTATTCCCTTCCTGCTCTATGTCCTCCTATTTGCTCATTTCTTTCCATTGTAGTTGCCCTATCCTGTAAATCCATTCCCTTTACAATTGCATTCTTACCATATTTGTTTTTAATCTCTATCATTGCTTTTTGAATCTTGTTATTTCTTTCAAGTTCTCCTATATCCACAAAAAAGCTATATTGCCTACACTCTTCCTGCACAACACCGTTGCAGGTTAAATTAACTCTTCTAATAGGAAAATTAGGATTCACAATTCTATTGTACAAATCAACTACTGCCGGAATTATTACCAAATCAGAGTTCGTTTCAAAATCAAGACTTACCGTTCCGTGGGCTGCCTTCCTGTTTAATCTGTTAGAATATCCTACATGAAGCGTCAATGATTTTGTAATAAGGTTCTTTTCCACCATTTCAAGGCATACCATATCTGCCATCTCCTTTATAATAATCTCACCATCCTTATGATTATAATCACAAGCCAAAACCTGACCACTTGAAATACTATTACTCCCCGGCTTATAAGCCTTAATCTGTTTTATTGTTGTACTCTCTCTTCCCCATGCATGGTCAATAAGCAATTCCGCATCTATACCAAAAATATTATATAAAAAATCTTCCTGACACTTTGCAATATCACCCATAGTCATTATCCCATAAGAATCAAGTCTTCTTGCTATGCCACTGCCAATTCTCCAAAAATCCGTCAATGGTCTATAATTCCACAACTTGCTTTTAAAGCTTTCTTCATCTAATTCCCCAATAAAGTTCTTAGAATGCTTAGCTGTTATGTCCAAGGCAATCTTTGCAAGATAAAGATTGCTGCCTATCCCACAGGTTGCTCTAATTCCCAGACTATTATATATGTCATTCATAATTAACTGCCCTAATTCTCTGGCTGTCAAATTATATAAGTTTAAATAATCAGTAACATCCATAAAAGCTTCATCAATTGAATATACATGAATATCATCCTTCGAGATATATTTAAGGTATATTCCATATATCTCTGCAGCATAATCAATATACTTCTGCATTCTTGCCATTGCCACTATATAGTCAATCCCCTTTGGAATTTCAAATATTCTACATCTGTTCTTAATCCCTAATGCCTTCATCGCCGGCGTAATGGCAAGGCATATAGTCTTCTCTGTTCTCCCAATATCAGCCACAACCAATCTTGTAGTCATAGGATCAAGTCCTCTTTCAACACATTCTACTGAAGCATAAAAAGACTTTAAATCTATACAAATATATTTTCTTTTCATAATATTAAACCATAACTAAATAATTACTCTTTTGATAATGCAATTATATATCTCGAACGTATGTTTGTAAAGTGGTAAATTATTCTATTTTTCATTCCATAAAATAAGGCTCTCCACTGGATTTTTCCAATGAAAAGCCTTCTGCTTCATTTTTCTATTCTTCTTACAATATCTCTTTACTATTTTCTACTTTTCCCCATACCTAACTATACTGTACCTGTTTCAATTCTTACTATAATCTATCCATTAATTCTGAAGGTACATAAGCCTCCACCCAAATACCATCTTCTCTGTATTCTTCTTTGATTAACTGACCGTATTTTCTAATAAGTCCCGGCTTTCCAGCATCTGTGTAAGGGAATAATTTTTCAATATGAATACGCATTGACTTTAATGCTTTTTCAATTATTTCATTTAATTCATCCAAGCCTATTCCCTTCTTAATTGCAGTTTCCACCGTATAATCTGCATTAAAATCCTTCATTATAGGTTTTTCTTCAAGCTTATCAATCTTGTTAAATACAGTAATTATAATTTTGTCCTTAACTTCAAGATTCTTCAATGTCTCATAAACAGCCTGAACATTCTTATCCATTACAGGGTTAGAACTGTCTACAACGTGAATTATAATGTCTGAATATTTTGCTTCTTCCAAAGTACTTCTGAAAGCATCAATTAAATGATGTGGCAACTTTCTGATAAAACCTACTGTGTCTGTAAGCAAAACTTCCTGACCGTCAGGTAATTTATAATTTCTTGTTGTCGGATCAAGTGTGGCAAAAAGCTTATCTTCTTCCAACACTCTTGCATCTGTAAGAGTGTTAAGTAATGTAGATTTTCCTGCGTTAGTATAACCTACAATGGCTATGACCGGCACAGGATTTTCCTGTCTTCTTGCTCTTGTAACCTGACGATGGCTTTCTAAATCTTCCACCTGAGATTTTAACTGGGAAATTCTATCCCTGATCAATCGTCTGTCAACTTCAAGCTTCTTTTCTCCGGGACCTCTTGTACCGATACCACCACCCTGACGTGAAAGATTTCTCATACCAATAAGTCTTGTGGAGCGGTAACGAAGCTGGGCAAGCTCTACCTGAATCTTACCTTCTGCCGTCTTTGCCCTGCCTGCAAAAATATCAAGAATGATTAAAGTTCTATCCATTACCTTAACATCTAATTCATCTTCCAGATTTTTATACTGTGCCGGAGTTAATTCATCATCACAAACTACAGCTGTGGCCTCTGTTTCCCAAATCAAATCCTTTAATTCTTCAACTTTTCCTGAACCAATATAAGTTGCACTACTTGCATGCTCAAGATTCTGAATCATTCTACCTACAACTGTGGCACCTGCTGTTTTAACAAGTTCCTCCAATTCATCCAATGATTCCTCCGGGTCCTGATTAGGATTAGAACAAACTGCTACCAATATTACTTTTTCAATTTCCTGTTCTGTTTCGTACATCTTTTCACCTCCGGTCTTTTTCAATAAAAATGAAATTCCTGCTGAATCTTTTCAAATAATATCTTAATAAAAATATACTTATTTATATACAATACATAAACTTTAATCCAAAAAACCCATAATAAAATTAATTATCCATACTAACACCTTAAACAGAATTAATTCTTATTACTTAACCTTACTTATAACGTCAATTTTCTTCCATTTTCCACGTTTATATCTTATAAGGCTAAACATACCATTCAAAAACCATGTTAAACCTGTTGCATAAAATACGCCGTATTTTCCCATAAAAGGTATAAGCGTCATAGGATAAGCAAATCCCACTCTTCCAATACACTCAACGATTCCCGTAAACAGTGAAAACATAGCATCTCCTGCACCGTTTAACACGTTTCTTGTTGTATAAATAAGTCCTAAGAAAATATAAAAACAACATGTAATTCTTAAACCGTTTGCACCAATTCTTATAACATCTGCATCTTTACCGAATATGGACGCAATTGACGGTGCAAAAATCCAGAAAACCACACCAACTGCCAGCGCAAAAATTGAGCTTACCAATGTTGCAGAATTAAATCCTTTTCTAACTCTGTCTTTAAGCCCGGCGCCAATATTCTGCCCTGTGTATGTTGAAACTGCTGCACCAAGAGACATAAAAGGCTGCTGAACCAAAGTTTCAATTCTTGAAACAACTGTAAATGCTGTTGTAAATGTAGCTCCGTAACCGTTAACAACTTTCTGTAAAACAATTAATGAAAATGCAATCAAACTGTTCTGCAAAGCTACCGGAATACCTAATTTGCAACTTTTCTTAATAATACTGCCATTTAATTTTATGTTTTTCTTTTTTAATTTAAAATATGTATTACTCTTGTATGCATAAATAATACATGCCAAAGCTGAAATAAGCTGTGAAAAAGCCGTTGCCACACCTGCGCCAACAACGCCCCAGCCAAAGCTTAATACAAAAATCAAGTCCAATATAACATTTAAAACACTTGCCACAATAAGGAAAATCAAAGGTGTCTTTGAATCTCCCAATGCTCTAAGTATACCTGACACGCCATTATAAAAACCTACACACACAATACCAATTGATACTACCTTAAGGTATGCCACTGCATCATTAAGAATAACCGGGTCTGTGTCAAGCAAAACAAGAATAGGTCTTGCAGTTACAAAACCAATAATTGCCATAATTACAGAACATACTGTAATAATCCAAATTGAATTTCCGATTGCATCCTTAACTTTTTCTTCATCGCCAAAACCAAAATACTGGGCAACAATAATACCAATACCTACTGAAAGTCCTGCTACCAATGAGAAAAAGAAAAAATTAAGTGAATTAGTTGTACCGATTGCGCCTAACGCATTCGCCCCAACAAAGTTACCTACAATAATGGAATCCACCATATTGTACAACTGCTGAAATATATTTCCTACTAAAAGGGGAAGGGAGAACTGAATTAACAGCTGCATCGGATTTCCCTTAGTCATATCCTTTACAAATTTATTTTGTTTTTCCAATTTAATACCTCTTCTTATGTAAATACTGCAAAACTAATTTTGCGTCAAAAAATTTTGCTTCCATACTTAAACTCCCATTTTAAACATTTATTGTGCGATTTGAGACCTGCTTTGCACTCCCTCAATTCTAAAATGTGAAGAATCCTACTACACCGCACAGAATCCCTACCAATGCACCTACAATAACATCTTTAGGAAAATGAACCCCGCTTATAACTCTTACAATTGCAATAATTAAACCGCAAACAAAAACAATTATTCCAAGTGGAATCTCTCCTATGTAAAGAAAAGCCATTCCTATGATAAACGCAGAAAAAACATGTCTACTAGGCATAGACTCCCCTTTTTTATTCTTTTCTATAATAGGCTTAAAATCATACATAGTATATGGGCGCTCACTGTTAATAAATCTTCTGACAATGCTTACAAGAATAAAACTTATGGCTGTTACAGCCACAAACCTTGCAAGTCCTTTATTTTTCTCATCAAAAAGAATTATAATGCCAACAACATACGCCATATATACAATTTTTGTGGCAATGGAATTAATAAACTGAACTATTTTCTCGCCATTTTCTAATCTCCTTATGCCATCTGTTATTTTCCTATAAGTCTGCTGATTCATGTTCACCTCTACTGCTTTCTTGCAAGCTTATATTCATCACCATATGAAAAATATGGACATGTTGCCTTTTTAAACTGCATAAGCATTGCAAGGTCATCTTCATCCATGCTTACAACACAGGCGTACTCTTCATATTCTTCATCATAAACATAGTTACTACAAAACTCACAGCTATACTGTCCACTCATTTTAACTACCTTTGCCTTTCTTTTGCAAAACTAAAGGTTGAAATTCATCTTAAGAAAATCCAAGACATTCTTTCAACCTTTATAATTAATCTAATTTGTAAATACAATATTAGTCTTTAAAATCCAAATTGAAGCCTGTAATGTTTTACAACTTATTTGTATTCTTCAGCTAACTTCTTAAATGCAGGCAAAGCATCTTCAATCTGCTTAGTCTGTACACAATAAGATACTCTGATATATCCCGGTGTACCAAAACTGTCTGCAGGAACTAATAATAATTCATGTTCCTTAGCCTTTTCGCAGAATTCATGTGAATCATCACACATTGCCTTAACGAACAAATAAAAAGCTCCATCAGGGTAAACACACTGGTAACCCATCCCTGTTAAGCTGTTATATAAAAGATCTCTATTAGTCTTATAAATTGAAATATCTGATGTAGCATCAAGACACTTTTCAATAACTCTCTGATACATACTTGAAGCACAAACATAACCTAAAGCTCTTCCTGCACCACAAACTGCTGCATAAGCATCTTCTTCATCATCCATATCCGGTGAAACGGCAATATAACCAATACGTTCACCAGGAAGTGACAAAGCCTTGCTGTATGAATAACATACGAAAGTATTGTGATAATAATTAATTATGTATGGAACTTCAATATCATCATAAACCAATTCTCTATATGGTTCATCTGTAATAACAAAAATGCTATGACCGTATTCTTTTTCTTTCTTTCTTAAAAGGTCACACATTTTTTCAATTGTTTCCTTTGTGTAAACAACACCTGAAGGATTGTTAGGTGAATTAATAATAACTGCTTTAGTTTTTTCATTAATTGCAGCTTCAAACTTCTCCATATCAATCTGGAAAGTCTTATTTTCTGACTGAACTGCAACAAGCTTAGCACCTGTTCTTTCAATGAAAACGCCATATTCAGGGAAGTAAGGTGTAAATGCAATACATTCTTCTCCCGGTAACATAATAGCATTTAAAACTATAGTAAGTGATGATGCCGCACCACATGTCATATAAATATGATTAGCTGTAAGCTTAGTTCCAAATCTACCATTAATGTAATCTGAAATACTCTGTCTTACATGAGCATCACCCTGTGCTGATGTGTAGCCGTGAAGTGCCACTGAATCAAAATTGTCAACCAAATCCTTAATAGTGTCATCAACAATCTTTGGAGCCGGAACGCTTGGATTTCCTATACTAAAGTCAAATACATTTTCTGCTCCTATTTCTGCCTTACGCTTATTACCATATTCAAAAATCTCTCTGATTTCTGAACGTACCTTTCCTAACTTAACTAATGACTCTGAATACATCATATTCTCCTTCCTGCTGTCTGATACATAATCCATTACATATACATATTTATCATTTAAGTATGCTCTTAAATTCTGTTATATCTTTCAAACATATTCTTAATTGCTTATTACCCCTTAAGAATATGCTTAAACTCTCTTTCATTTTCACGCTTCATATCACGCTTTGCAATATCCTGACGCTTGTCATATAACTTCTTGCCTCGTGCCAGGCCAATCTCAACTTTTACAAGGCTTCCTTTAAAATAAACCTGTAAAGGTACTAATGTCAATCCCTTTTCGTTAAGCTTTCCAACTAATTTATTAATTTCATATTTATGAAGCATAAGTTTCTTTGGTCTTAATGGATCCTTATTAAAAATATTTCCTTTTTCATAAGGATTAATATGCATTCCATAAATAATAACTTCGCCATTGTCTATTCTTACAAAAGACTCTTTAATACTACAATGTCCCTGTCTAAGTGACTTAACTTCTGTACCGTGAAGCACAATCCCTGCTTCGTAAGTATCTTCTATAAAATAGTCGTGTCTGGCTTTTTTATTACTTGCTATAACTCTAACTGAACCTTTTGCCATTACATCTCCTTTATTATGATAAAATAAACTCTATTATTCTTATAAAATAAAATTCTTTCTTCTGATAAGCAAAATCTATCATTCTGCTAAACTAAAATCAATAGTTCTTGCAACCTTGTCGGCCGCTTCTACTCTAATCTTTACTTTCTGACCTAACTTGTAAGTCTTCTTTGTTCTCTCACCTGTCATTGAATAAGTATTTTCATCATAAATATAATGATCATCCATCATATTTGAAACATGAATAAGACCTTCAACTGTATTAGGAAGTTCAACATAAATTCCAAAGTTTGTTACCCCGGAAATTACTCCTTCGTATTCTTCGCCAATATAGCCCATCATATACTCTGCCTTCTTTAACTTTTCAGTATCTCTCTCGGCATCATCTGCTCTTCTTTCAGTAATTGAGCAGTTCTTTGTAACCTCCGGCAAAATATGATTAAAGTGAGAAATATGCTTGTCTGTAAGCTTATTATTTAAAGCTTCCTTAATTATTCTATGAATCTGAAGGTCGGGATATCTTCTGATTGGTGAAGTAAAATGACAATAATACTTAGCTGCCAATCCAAAATGTCCCTTGCACTCAGGAGTATATTCTGCACGCTTCATTGAACGAAGAGTAATTCTACTAATAAGTGCCTCTTCAGGAGTTCCTTCAATATTCTTTAATAATTTCTGAAGTTCCTTTGGATGAATCTGCTCTTTTGACATTTTTACAGAATATCCAAAGTTGTTTATAAATGTTGTAAGCTGTGAAACTTTTTCCATATCAGGCTCTTCATGATTTCTGTATACGAAAGGAAGCTGTCTCCAATAAAAATCTTCAGCTATTGTTTCGTTAGCTGCCAACATAAAATCTTCAATAATCTTTGTTGCCTTATTTCTGTCATAAGGCTCAATCGAAATAGGCTTTCCACCTTGATTTAATTTAATTTTGCATTCAGGGAATTCAAAATCAATTGCTCCTCTCTTGTATCTTCTTTCTCTAAGAATTTCAGACAATTCAGCCATTAATTCAAACATTGGAACCAAATCCTTGTAACGCTCCATTGTTTCAGGATTTTTATCAAAAATAATCTCCTTAACTGCTGTATATGTCATTCTTTCATTAACATTAATAAGTGATTCCACTATCTCGTGGTCAATAATTTCACCTTTTTCGTTAATCTTCATAATGCAACTTAAAGCAAGTCTGTCAACATCATGATTCAATGAGCAGATTCCATTAGAAAGCTTGTGTGGAATCATTGGAATAACCCTGTCCACAAGATAAACACTTGTACCACGTTTCACTGCTTCTTTGTCAAGTGGTGAATTCTCTGTTACATAATGTGATACATCGGCAATGTGAACACCTAATGTATAAATTCCATCTTCTTTAGTTAAAGTAACTGCATCATCAAGATCCTTTGCATCCTCACCGTCAATTGTAACTGTCTGCCAATCTCTAATGTCCTTTCTTCCAACCTTGTCTTCTTCCGGAACTTCATCAGGAATATTCTCAATCTGCTTCATTACTT
>OGKW01001514.1_pt1 | contig 13399 bp, 7 predicted proteins | sample 1572601 | NCBI WGS metagenome assembly OGKW01 (sample SAMEA2581875, study PRJEB24529) | metagenome | biome: Human gut stool | place: China | collected 2011
TGATGCCGACGGAATCTTTCGAAGTACCTTTGATGTTCAGGATCGTGTCCCAACCATTCTTTCAGAAGCTGTTCTTCCTCTACGGCGTTTTCCTGTAAGAGATGCTTTAAAAGTAATTGATCGATGTTGTCTTTATTTAGCATATCGGTTGCATTTATCCATAGTACGGGAAAATATTAATTTTCATTGAATGGAAAAGACAACTTTTTTGAAATAGTTGAAAAAATAATTATAATGAATTGGAATTTAATCTTTTGTGTTTTTGGTTTTTTATCTTTTTTTGTCGGATAAAAGCAAAAACAGGATGATATTTTGGGTTATATCGGGATAGGCCTGACGAATTTTTTTGAGGGCGTTGACTAAAAGCGTATTCACCGTAGCGATAGAAATGCCTAGTTTAGCTGCAGTTTCTTTATAATGTAATCCTTGTAAATAGATACATTGCATGATTTGACGGCTTCTTTCGGGAAGCTTATCGATTTCGTTTTTGACCCGGGCCAATACTTCTTCTTCCAGGGTATCGTATTCTTCCCAGGCTTTGTCGGAAGACTTCAGATCGGTAGCATGGCGCAGGGGATCTTTTTTTTCCATCCGGTCGAATGCCAGATTGCGTACAGAAGTGTAAAGAAAAGATTTAAAGGTGGTTGCTTGTAGGGAGGTTTGGGTCCTTTTTTCCCATAAACGGATAAAAACATCCTGTACAATATCCTCTGCCACTTCCCTGTTAGCGACCAATTTTCCGGCAATCACACACATAGAGGGATAATACTGCCGAAATAATGCCTCAAAAGCACTCAAATTCCCACACTTGATATCTTCAAAAAGGATTTTGATACCATCTCATTCGCTATGTATCCTATTTATTTGAATATAGGATTCGGATATGCGTTCTAGAGAAAACACTACAATTTATTTAAATAAAAACAACTAAAAAAGCCGTTAATTTTAATTGCATTAATGTATACAATTGGAATTAACGGCTTTTTCTGTTATATATTTCTTATACTCAACACACTATTGAGGTGTTACCGTAAAACTATCAATAAATAAGGTACTACCAGGAGCGCCCATAAAGTAGTCTCCTTCAGCACTTGAGGAACACACAATAGCTAAATAATATTTTTTAGTTGCATCATAACTTTTCCCTTCCAATAATTTAAATGGGATAGAGAACTTAGTCCAATCACTCTTCGCTGTTCCATCTTCCAAAACGGCCTTCATTACAATACGTTTAGAGCTTCCAATATATAGATCAGGATCATTGTAGTCTCCATTCAACGGAATGTTGTTATTCTCTTCATCCAAAAGTTCTTCATACAAAACTGCATATATTGAACATTCATCTGTTTTATCAGCTACGACTTCATTTTTATTATTATAATATGTTGTCCCTGGAGTATATTTATAATAGCCAGTAAAAGTAGCAGGTTCCCCAACAAAAGGAACACCAAACTTTGTACTATTCAAAGTATTATTCATATCAGTTTTAAAGATACCTGTAAATAATGAGCCTGCTGTTACATAAGGTACCAACCCTCCTAATAATGCATTAAAATCCATACCATTTAAAAACATGTAAGTATAAACTGTTTGCAATTTAGCTGCTTTACCACTTTGTCCTTCTACAGGAGAAACTGTATATGAGAACAGCTCTGGAAGATTTGAACCAAACATCTCGTTAATTGTCATAATTCCCGGATTACTAGTACCATAAAGTCCTTTAGGAACATCATATTGTTCTGTAGAACCCGATGTAGATGATTTGATAGTCTCCCATTCATCGAATCCAAAATCTCTTATTTGACCTGATACAGAAACTGTATATTTAGTAGTTACAATTCCATCTTCGGAAGTCACTGTGTATATTACAGGAGATGAAAAATCTTGTTCTACTCCAGAAGCAGGAGTTATTGTTGCTTTATCAGAAATAACAATAGTAGGCGCAAACGTCAAGTTCTCCAATCCATCTGGAATAATAAAACTAATATTATTCCCATCTATTTTCCCCTCTACATTCGCATCTCCTATCTTAACTACAAAGCTCTGGATCGCAGCCTCTGAACTTTGATCTGCAGACAGTTTTGTTCCTGCAAAATCAACCTTCACATTCAAAGTTCCGCCAGCAACAACAGCTATATTCATTGCCAGTTTATCACCTTCAATAGTTCCATTCACTGTTACAGCACATTCACCAACTAATAATGTAATATTCTGACTACCTGCAAAAGTATAACTATTACCATTTTTTTGTACAGAAATCTGTTCTACTGCAATAGTACCAAGATTCAATGTCTGAAAACTAAAGTTTCTCAGCTCCATCTTAATTTGGTTTTCACCAGTCTTAGAAATATATACTTTTTGTGTTATATCATTAACTTCAATAACTCCAGCTGCATCAACATCTAACTTACCCCAATAAACTCCATCAATTTCACCATCCCGAATAGTTTCTGGGTCGTCATCACTACAAGCCGTAAAAAGGCCGACTGAACAAATAAGCATAAACAAATAAAACAAACTCTTTTTCATAATTCTGTTATTTAATTAATAATCTATTTGATCGCAAAATCGGGTACAAAGTAACATATTTATATTAGTTATCACAAGGTCTATTCTTTGTATTTTATGATCTGATTTTAAGATTACATTACCCAAAACACTGTTATTATAGAGTTTTTAAGGTTCATATTTACACTACATCTAACAAAAGAGCATTAAATAAGGGGAGATTAAAATCCCCCCTTTTTATTCAAAAATACTATAGTTTTCAAAGTTATATTTCTAACTAATTGATTCAATCTAACCTCCTCATCATTCTCCAATAACCTCTAACTCATCGATAATTAAAGTACTATTTACAGCTCCTTTAAAAGCTGCACCATCTTTACTTGAGGAACATACAATTGCCAGTTTATATGATTTAGACATATCATAAGATTTTCCGTCCAAATTATTGAATGGCAACTCAAAAGTAGTCCACTCAGCTTTTGCTCCACCATCTTCCAATACAGCTACAGCTACACGATACTCCGAAGATGCAATATCATGCCCAGTAAGTATTACCTCTTTGCCTTCACTATCCACAGCTTCATACAAAACAGCCATTATAGAGCACTCATCCACAATTTCCAGATGCTCCAGAACATTCTTTTTATCAGAACCATCTACATAGTTATCACCAGGAGTATATTTATAAATACCTTTAAATATCAAAGGCTTTTTTGCATATGGAATACCAAATTTAGTAGAATTTAACTGATCTGATGCATCGGTCTTAAAACTACCAGTAAATAAAGAGCCCGAAGTTATCGCAGGAGCCAATCCAAAACCAGCTCCTTTTGTATATAAAGTTATCAACTTGGCAGAGGAGCCACTATAACCATCTTTATCTTCTACCACAGGAAAACCACCTTTAAAACCTAAAGTAGCTAAAAGCCCTGCTCCTTCATTGGAAGTGCTCAATTGATCCACTGGAGCCGGATTCCAATATTCATTTTTCAAACCTTCATGTTGAACAACCCAAGTATCAAATGAATACTTTAAAAAATTCTGACTACCCGCTATTGAAGCTACATATTTTTTAGTCGTTCCATCTTCTGCTATAACTGTATAGGTAACAGTTTTACCAGCGGAAAAATCCTGTGGGACACCACTTTTGGGAGCCACTGTAGCTTTTTCTGATATTTCAATAATCGGAGTCAATGATTTCAAATCATCATCAGTAGCTTCGTCATTCACTTTAAACAAGATTGTACCCTTTTCTTCATCAATAACCGGCGCTACTGTCACAACCTCATTATCAATAGTAAAACTAGTAATTTTAGCCTCTGATTTTTCACTTCCCGATAGTTTAGCACCTTTATAATTGACTTTAACTTTCATTCCGCCTTCTACATCTACATCAATAACCATATCTACAGCATCCTTACCAATTGTCCCCGAAACGGATGTATTGCACACACCCACCACAAGACTTAACTTCTGATTGCCTGAGAACTTATATGTATCACCACTTTTTGTCAGAGCACAATTATCCACTGTTATATCACCAATAAGAAGTTCAGTACCCGCCACGGTAATAGTAAAGTTTCTCAATTCTAATTTAACGGCAGTATCTGAAGCCTTTGAAATATAAACCTTCTGAACCATATCAGAAGCAATAGGAGTAGATACTCCCACATAATATACATCCATCGTTCCCTTATATGCACCTGCAAGTTCACTATCAACAGGATATTTCACATCATCATCATCACTACAACTCACAAATAAACTTATGGAACAAATAAGCATGAACAAATACAACAATCTTTTCTTCATAATCTTCATAGTTAAATATTAAATATTTCTTATCACATAAAATTATGCAAAGTTAATTATTAAAAAGCACTACCGCAAGTGCTATTTTTGGTATTATATGTTCCATTTTTAATATATTCTCAATATTTACTCTAAAAACAAGTATTTATAGGTCGTGATTCTATATCCTATAAATCCCACATCCATCAACGACAGTCAAATAAAACTTTCCCCAATTTAATATCCGCTCAACAGCCTCCCCCTTACGAATGACAGAAGTGAATTTACAACATTATAATTATTGCATATTTATTAAAAAAGCCGTATCTTTGCAGTCTTAGTCATAATTGAAAGTTTGTCAAAGTACAAAGTTAGACATGTTTAATATTGAATTTATTACAAATGTCGTTTCGTTGTGATGGCGGAACCATTTGAAATTACTACTGATTTAATATCATTTTACTCAGAATATTCACTCGTGACGATGCGATATTCTTTCTTAATCTATAAATATATATATTTGCAAATGTTGACAGCCCATAATGGGCAGTTAGCGCCGTTTGTATGCGTGATGTCTTACGTGTTTAAATTTAGTATTGCTTATATACATGTTTATAATGATGAAAAAAGCCCTGGACCGTGATGGTTCGGGGCTTTTCTTGTACTTGCAATAAGCAAGAAGGAAAAAGATTTCAGATTACATCGGCAACTGTGCTATTATCTCTTTCGAACATACCGGCAATTTGCCATTCTTTCCCATATCCACAAAAACCGTTGCACACAACACCGTCCATTGGTCACCATATGTCATCGTACTGCTATGGCTATACCCAAGGCAATGCCCGTATTCATGAAACATGGCCTGACGGGGATAATTATGCGGATGGGCATCCGGAGGAGTCGCATCAAAATAAACACCGGTATAACAATAATTAGCCAAGCCGTACGTATTGCCTCCACCTAATCCGCCGACACCGGCAACACAACCCAGCACAAGCCCGCCATGATTACGGATTCTTAGACGCAACGCATCCAGATTGATCGGATTTCCTCCATTGTCTTTCAACAAACCTTCGTATTTGTTCATTTCCATATTAAACTCTTCGGAAGAGAACATGAAAGCCATATTGACAGCCAACGCCACTCCGTGACGGCACAATAACGGATTCATATGACGCCAATACGCATGACCATTGTCAGCCGAATAAGAAGAAAAACGTATAAACCAGCGACTGTCTATCTGTTCTATTTTCTTCATAAACGGATCTTCTGTACGAATAACAAGCGTCACATCATCATTGGAAAGTCCGGGCTGTGCAGGCACCACTATCTTCCGTCCACTACTTGTAGTGAATGTCCGTTCCGAATCTACAACCGGCAAGGGGAATGACGCTTCCATAAACGGATAAATCTGTTCAAAATGTGCCAGTTCGAAGAACTCCATGCTAAATTTATTAAAGCGGCACATAATCTTCACATCCTGAATACCTACAGGAGAAAAGAACTTGACAAGCAACTGATGTTCGTCTGAAATGGAAACCTGCAACGGAGCATTCGCATAAAAAGAACGACGGCGACTGTCATAAAAGACCTCACGTGGCTCACTGGCCAAAAACATCGTATCCGCGCGAAACCGAAAGAAGTCCTCCTTACGAACATAAAGTGAACCATCCTGATTTTCCGGATGCAAATAATCAATACTAATATGAGATACACGGCCTGCCTCAAACTGAGTTCCGTCACTGCGATCGGACTCAATCGTCACAAATCCGGATAATGCTTTTGTGCCGGGCAATGAGTAAAACGAGTATTTCCCGGTAATGTCATAAGATTCTATCTTTCTGGTTCCGGAATATTTCCCGTCTGCACCAAGAGTCCCATATATTCCTTCGGCATCGTCGAAAGTTATATCGATTTTACGAATGAATCTCCACATATAATCGGACGATACATTCAAATCGACATCCACTCTCCCTACAGAACGCTCCAAGACCACTGTATGCGACACCGAAGCCTGATCTCTGCCGATATGCAATTCTATTTTCTTATAAAAGTAAACCGCATCTAACGGCGCATTTTCCGCATGATTTATCAACCAGTCATCGGACAGTTTTTCGGGTTCTTTGACAGCCTCATCTTCTTCCTCGCTCGTAGTAGCCAAAAAAACGACTGTATAATCCCCCATACTCAATCCTTCAATAGTCAATTTTGAGAAGTTTTCTTCCAGCTTCTGATATAAGGGCTTAATAATCTCTCCACGTTCATTGGCAATAGCATACCACATACGAGTGATCTGCTCCGGTTTGCTTCCGCGTGTCTGCACCACGGACGCATCATCTTGCTGCAACCCAAACAAAAACGACACTTGTCCGGAATGGGAAGGAACAATGCCGGTCTCCTGTTCAAAATCGCCCGAACAGTTGGTAAGCAATAATGCGCCCAGTAATATCATTATGATTCTTAGCATCTTCATAAACAGCCTCCTCTATTTCTTTACACAACGTACGGATGCAAATGCTTCCATCTGTAACCGCTGTTTCTTAATAACGGTTGTCTCGGCTCCTTCGAACGGCAACCAGTAAGCCCATGCATAACCGCCCGGAAGACCGTTACGTTCGTTTGTCCACAACACAGCTCTTTTCCCGAAAGCCGGATTATTGGATGACGACTTATCTCCCTTCGAGCCAGCCAAAGGAATAATAAGGCTGCGACCGGTGTCTTCCGAAGTAAACTTCACATAATGCTGTGTTCCCGTCACACCACTGGACGGAGTTATCAGTGTTCCTTCTCCGATGTGAAGTGTAGCGGCAATTGTTTCTCCATTTCCTGCCTTATATCTACCCGGAATCTCTTGGTCTGCAGGAAGCAGAGACTGCCATTCGTTACCAGTCGGTATCCGGTATCCTTCAGGGCAAGGCATATGTGTATCATTCACCCAAGGTGCATCAGCCGTCTGGTTACCTAAATTGTTGGAAGGATTATACCCCTGCCAAGGCACGTACATATATAAACGTCCAAACTGGAACAGACCACCCACCGTGTTAATCCAACTTTTATGATACATATCTTCGACCGTAGCCCCGTCCAACGGATAAATCTGATCTTCCAGATCGCGGCTACGCGCATTAAATGCCATCCATACATTTCCTGCGATTTCCACAGTTTCAATCTGTTTGTCACTCGGAGCCACACGTATCTCCACGTAATCATATGTTCCACTCAACAAGGCATTTTTCAAATGCACCAAAACCGTATAGCCCAGGCGACCGCTGCCTTGCGCTGCAACCGATACATTAAATGACGACACGATACCTTCCGCCTCTTCCGACACGGACATATTGCCTACACTTGTTCCGCTACCGGCACCTTCTGTAGAAGAAATATCGATACGAGTGTCTGTAACGAACGCCAGCGTCATGTCATCAGCACCTGTAGCAGGCACTTCCAGTATATTATTCTCATAGTCTACCTTCACCCCTTCCGGAATCCTGGATTTCGACGCATTAAGCAAAAGACGTTGGTTCGTATCAGGTTTTCCGACAATCGTTTCCCCTTCTTCCCACGGTTTGATCTCAAAAACGCCTGTCACTTCAGCTCCCACATTGAGCACTGCCAATTCATATACTTTATTGCGTTCGACAACTGGTAATTCGACTTTTAACCTGATAGGGACTTCACCATAGGTTCCACGCAAGATGATATTGACAGGACGTGTGCTCTCGAACAGACGGAATACCCCCTCTTGCTTGCCATCGAATGCAGAAGAGAACTCCTTCCGATAGCTCACCGTTTTATCCGACGCCCGGACATTTTCGAGGAATGGTAAAGTCTCGGCAGGAGCATTCTCTACGATGACTTCCTTTATCTGCGTTTTGCTGTCGGCTGTTGTGTTCAAATCAATGCGCGCCACACCGCGTTTCATAATTACATTGACCTCCGCATTGCTGCGTGTCACGACTCCGCTCTCCAATTCGACTACAGCCGCCATGAAATCCGGCGCAGAATTATCATGCAATCCTTCACCGATAATCGTATTACGAAATTCTTCTTCACTTTTAGCTTTCTCTCCGGCAGGAATCTCCAGTCCGGTCAGAAAATAAAGTCGAGATCCGCTGACCGCAGAAATCTCCGACTGTCCGCCTTGCCCGGGAGTCAGCTGTTCCTCTTTATATAAATTCCCGTCACTAAACTGGAAAACCGATACATCTTTGAGCTCTTCAGAAGATTCTTCTCCTGCTACCGTAATTCCTTTTAATACCACTGAATAAGTTTGTTGATGGCCTTTTCCCCCGGTTGGTTCATCGTTCGAGCAGGCGCCTGAAAGTAATGTTCCTATTATAATAGGAACGATGGTTTTTCTGCAAGAATAATTCATGTTTTTTTGATTAAAATAATACTGAATATTGGAAACTTTATAAATGCATTTTCCAAAAGCGGCGGCAAAAATACTACTTTTTTCAATACAGCAAGTCATCTGCATAAAATTTTAATAAATATGTTGAATAAAAGAAATCTTTAACGTCAGACTAACTAAATACAAAATAAAAAGTTATTTTTGCAAACGTTTTTTAATTTTATCTCATTCTAATATTATGTACAAGATTTTTCACGGCTTCCACCTAGTAGAAGCTTATCAGGACTTAAAGAAAGCTAAACGGTTAGCAAAGAATCAGACAGTGGCCCGATGTATAAAGTTAACCATAGCTATTACCCTCTCTCTTATTTTATGGTTCCTTCCCATTGATACTTTTGGAATAGAAGGGTTGACCGTTATAGAACAAAGACTTATTTCCATTTTCATTTTCGCCACACTCATGTGGGTGTTCGAAGCTGTCCCGGCATGGACCACTTCCGTTCTTATTGTTGTATTATTATTACTTACCGTTTCCGACAGTAGTTTATGGTTCTTAACCCAAAATACTCCTGCGGAGGAATTGGGACAGACAGTCAAATATAAGTCTATTCTGCATTGCTTTGCCGATCCTATCATCATGCTGTTTATAGGTGGATTTATTCTTGCCATCGCAGCAACCAAAAGTGGACTGGATGTATTGTTGGCACGAGTTATGCTGAGACCTTTCGGAACACAATCACGATATGTGCTATTGGGATTCATCCTCGTTACAGCTGTCTTTTCCATGTTTCTTAGCAATACGGCTACGGCGGCCATGATGCTTACCTTCCTTACTCCCGTATTAAAAGCACTCCCGGCAGATGGAAAAGGGAAAATCGGATTGGCTATGGCCATTCCCGTTGCTGCCAATGTAGGTGGTATGGGAACTCCTATCGGTACACCACCTAACGCCATTGCTTTAAAGTATTTGAATGATCCGGAAGGATTAAATCTGAATATCGGTTTTGGAGAATGGATGAGCTTTATGTTGCCTTACACTATTATTGTACTGTTTATAGCCTGGTTTATTCTCTTACGACTGTTTCCATTCAAACAAAAGAGCATCGAACTGCAAATTGAAGGTGAAGCAAAGAAAGACTGGCGCTCCATTGTGGTTTATATCACCTTTGCTATAACGGTTCTATTGTGGATGTTCGACAAATTTACAGGAGTAAACTCCAATGTAGTGGCAATGATTCCGGTAGCTGTTTTTTGTATAACAGGCGTTATTACCAAACGTGACCTGGAAGAGATCAGCTGGAGTGTACTCTGGATGGTAGCCGGCGGCTTCGCATTGGGCGTAGCCTTGCAAGAGACCGGACTGGCAAAGCATATGATCGAAGCCATCCCATTCAGCACATGGCCCCCTGTACTGATGATTGTCGGTTCCGGACTGATTTGCTATGCTATGGCCAACTTTATTTCACACACAGCCACTGCAGCATTACTCGTCCCTATTCTCGCCATTGCCGGAATCAGCATGCGTGAAAACCTGTCATCGTTGGGAGGTGTAGAGACTTTATTAATTGGAGTCGCCATCGGATCATCGCTGGCAATGATATTACCAATTAGTACACCACCTAATGCCCTGGCACATGCCACAGGAATGATTCAGCAAAAAGATATGGAAAAGGTAGGTATTATTATGGGAATTATAGGACTTATCTTGGGATATACAATGCTGATCATACTCGGCTCCAACAAGTTATTATAAATAATCTATTTAAAAAAGAAGATGTCAAAAGCAGGATGATACATTTATCTTGCTTTTGACATCTTCTTCTTTTCAAATTTAGCGTCCTATAATCCTCTCCAAAAGTTTATAAGAAACAACAATGGTATAAAACGATATCTCGCCTACTCTATTCCTGATCCGAATTCACAAACTTACTTGGACTGACATTATAATACTTCTTAAATACCTCCCTGAAATACTTCGCATCCGAAAACCCGACAATTTCAGCAATCTCCGTTATTGTATATTCTTTCTGCTTTAATAATTGTGCTGCACGTTGCAAACGGATCATCCGGATGTAGTCAGCCGGAGCATAACCGGTCAGCGCTTTCAGTTTATTATAGAAACTTGTTCGACTCATATGATGCTGATTACTGAGTACATCTACCCCAAAGTCCAAATCTCCCATATTCTTCTCTATACATTCCTTGACTGAAGCTATGAATTTCCAGTCCAAAGTATTAGTACAATTGACAGGTAAATGCTTTTCTTTATTTTCGATACTATTATAGACCTGACGGAGCAATTCACGATTTGCCAATATGTTTTTAATAGTAACCTTTAGTATACCCACACTGAATGGCTTGGTTATATAGGCATCTGCTCCGATTTCCAGTCCTCCGAGTATATTTTTCTCATCCCCTAACGCAGTCAGCAATATGACTGGAATGTGAGACATTTCCACACTCGTTTTGATAGCTGAGCACAGTTCGTCTCCACTCATCTCAGGCATCATTATATCGGATATAACAAGATCTGGATTAAACTCCTTTATAATGACAAGCGCATCTTTGCCATTGGAACAGGACTGGATATTATACCCTGCCATAAGCATATCCACAAGATAATTACGCAAATCATCATTATCTTCCACTACCAGAATACGCTGTAAAGAGGTTTTTATCTGAGGTGCCTCCAAGACCGGCAAGTCAGAAGTTCCCCCCAGTACAACAGCATCCATACGTTCATTCGGCGTTTTTGGAGAGATAAACTTTGCTTTATGCAAATGGGTATTTCCCTTCGGGAAAGTAATTTGCACGCATGTTCCCTGATGTTCAACACTTTGAATATGGATCTTTCCTTTATGCAACTTAACCAGTTTATATACCAGCATCAATCCAATCCCACTTCCGGTCACTTTCAAATTGACTACATTACTACCCCGGAAACAATTTCTGAATAATTTCTTCTGTTCAGATGAAGGAATACCAATTCCTGTATCCTTTACCTCAATACTCCAAGTATTCCCTTCCTCGCAAGCACAAATACACACGCTACCATTCTCTGGCGTGTACTTCAACGCATTTGACAAAATATTCTTCAAGATAGACCCCATTTTGTCACTATCAAACCACACATTCAAATAATCAAAATTACTCTCATAAACAAATCTGACACGCTTCATCTCAGCATATTTGCGGAAAGTAGCACAAACATCATTCATATAAGAATTCAATTCATACTCAGAAACATAAAGAGTAGACGAATATACGTCGATCCGTTCAAAGTTTATCAAGTTGGTTGTCAGCTGAAGCAATGTATTCACATTCTTTAGGGCCATATTCATATGGGGTAATGCCTTCTCTGCCACCATATGGTTTTCAACAACTTCTTCCAGCGGTGCTTTTATCAATGTCAGCGGCGTACGTATATCATGAGCAGTATTAATAAAAAAACGTGTCTTCTCATCAGAAATCTTCTTTTGTTTATGCAACATGATAACACGGAATATGATAATCATAATCAAGACCACCAGAATTGCATACCCCACCATTGCCCACATACTGGCCCACACCGGAGGGGTAATAATGATCTGAATACTCCTTGTTTCATAAGTTTTATACTTCTCCTCATTAGATACAGTACGAATTTGTAACGTATAACTGCCAGGAGGCAGATTTCTAACAACAATCCGATTATCTTGACTCGGACGGGTCCACTCTTTATGATAACCGTCAATCTTCCATGAATAAAGAATGTTGGAAGGATAATCATAATTAATGGAAGCTACATCAAGGGAAAAAGTATTTTGTCCGTAGGCTAGTTCCAGCCGGTCAGTTTCGTCAATGTCCTTCTTCAAAGGAGATCCGTCATCACCCGGATAAACAGGATGATAAGCAATCATAAAATCACGTAATAACAGGCGTGAGTAATGCGGTTCCGGTATCTGTATGTCTGTCGGAAATTTAACAGCACCATCATTACCACCGAAAACAAGCATGCTTTTATTACAGGTCGTGGCAGAACCTGCATTAAAATTGACACTCATCAATCCTTGTTCCCGTGTCCAATTGCGGAAGGAGTGTTCTTTAGGCGAGTAAATGGTAATTCCGTTTTCTGTTCCCATGAGGAGACTCTTGTCCTGACGTGGGAGAATTGTATAGATATTATCGGAAATCAGTGCACAGTTGTCTGTATGATATTGATGGATGAACTTCTTCTTATTAATGTCATAAACAAGAAGTCCGGCTCCACGGGTACCAATATATAGGATACCGTCTTCTCTCTGGTATAATGCACATATATAGGGAGATTCAATAGGCAGATCAATATACCGGTAAATTCCGGATTCTTTATCAAGCAGGTAGAGTCCCATTCGCGTACCAATCCACATCAGCCGGTCATCCTTCTCCTGAATGGTAGTAATAGAACTTACTCCCGGATATAAACGTACATTTTTAGTATCAAGATTGATACGCTTCAGATGATAATATCCACCGGACCAGATATCACCTCCCGAATCTTTTTTAATGTCATAAATATATTGATCGGGACGTACTCCTGCAATGGCAGCAGGAGAAAGATAAGTTACCTTAAACCCTTTCTTCTTCTCTATCTTGTAAATACCCGATGTATAACCACCAGCCCACATTACACCGGGAGAGACTTCACACAGCGCTAAAAAAATGTGATTCTCATCATTCGGTACCGGATCAAAGGAACTAAAGAAGGAACGCCATTCTTTTGTATCA
>OGKW01001519.1_pt1 | contig 13361 bp, 8 predicted proteins | sample 1572601 | NCBI WGS metagenome assembly OGKW01 (sample SAMEA2581875, study PRJEB24529) | metagenome | biome: Human gut stool | place: China | collected 2011
ATGCTTCAGCTTCTGGCGTAGGTGGTGCAACGCGCGTAGTGATGCGTGGCGTTAAATCTATTGCGTCGGATAATAATGCATTGTATGTTATCGATGGAGTACCTATTTTTAATGTAAATAATGGTACAACAGAAGGTCAGTATTCTACTCAGCCTCGTGGTGAAGGCATCTCTGATATAAATCCGGATGATATTGAAAGTATGTCTGTTTTAAGTGGTCCTGCTGCTGCAGCATTGTATGGTTCAAGTGCTGCACAGGGAGTGATTTTGATTACAACTAAAAAAGGTCAAGAAGGTAAAGCTAAAGTGACTATTTCTAATAGCAGTACTTTCTCAAAACCATTTTTTATGCCAAAGTTCCAAAATAGATATGGTAATCAACCCAATTCATTTATGAGTTGGGGCGAGGAAGGTACAGCTACTGATTATGACCCTTCATCTTTCTTTAATACAGGTACAAATATCCAAAACTCTGTTTCTTTATCTGTAGGTAACCAGAAAAACCAAACATATTTATCGGTGGGTACCACTAATGCAGCTGGCTTGATTGTTGATAACGAATACAACCGCTATAATTTTACAGTTAGAAATACGACTAGTTTTTTAAATGATAAAATGACATTGGATGCTGGATTTAGCTATATTATCCAGAATGATGCTAATATGATAGCACAAGGACAGTATTTTAATCCTTTATCTGCTGTATATCTTTTTCCAAGAGGAGAAAATTTTGATTCAGTGAGAATGTTCGAAACTTATGATGAAGGTCGCAAGATTAATGTACAGAATTGGGCGTGGGGTACACAAAGTATGTCAATGCAGAATCCTTATTGGATCGCAAAAAAGATGAATCATGGTACAAAGAAACAACGCTATATGGCAAATGCCAGTCTAAAATATCAGATATTGGATTGGTTGGATGTAACAGGTCGTGTACGTATTGATAATTCAACTTCCGACTATGAAGAAAAACGTTATGCTTCAACAAATACTTTGTTTGCTAGTGAAACTGGATTTTATCGTCTGAATAAGACTGACGACCGCCAAGTATATGCAGATATAATGGCAAATATTAATAAACGAATTGATGATTTTTCTTTAGCAGCTAATATTGGAACTAGTTTCTCTCAAGTGTATACAAATAATGCTGGATATCAGGGAGCTTTGGGAGATTTGCCTAACGTATTCAATTATTATAATATAGACAAAAATGGTCGTGATACCTATCCTCTTTATGATAACAGTAAACATCGTGTAGAATCTATATTTGCAAGTGTAGAATTGGGCTGGAAAAGCATGATTTATCTAACTGTTACCGGGCGCAATGACTGGGACTCTTCACTGCTGGGAATGCCGGATGAGTCATTCTTCTATCCCTCCGTAGGTTTATCAGGAGTCATTTCCGAAATGGTAAAATTGCCAAGTTTCATTAGTTATATGAAAGTCCGTGGTTCGTTTGCATCTGTGGGATCTGGATTGACTACGGGGTTAACTTCTCCTTATTCTTATAAATGGGACCCTGCAACAGGTAAATGGACAACCAAGTCGTATAAACCATTAGATAATTTATATCCGGAAAGAACGAACTCATGGGAAGTTGGTCTGAACGCTAAATTTCTTAATAATAAATTGAATTTTGATGTAACTTGGTACCGTTCGGATACTAAGAATCAAACGATTACAGTGCCATTGTCTGCATCATCTTCATACACAGAAATGTATGCTCAATCAGGTAATGTACGGAATTGGGGTATGGAATTTGCTCTTGGTTTCCATAATAATTGGGGTGATTTTGGATGGAGTTCTAATCTAACCTTCAGTTTTAATAAAAATGAAATTACAGAATTACTTGATGACTACGTAGCATCAGATGGAACTCATTATAACATTGACCAGATTAAGAAAGGTGGAATTGATGCTTGCCAATATATTCTAAAACCAGGTGGAACTATGGGAGATCTATATGTAACCAATCGCTTAAAAAGGGATCAGGAAGGTAATGTATGGATTGATCCGGATACAAAAAATGTATCTAGTGAAACATTGACTGATCCTGAGAAAGTTGGTAGTGTGTTACCTGACAGTAACTTAGGCTTCCGTAATGATTTTACTTGGAAAGGCTTTAATCTTGGCGTTATGTTATCTGCTCGGTTCGGTGGAGTGGTTCTATCACAAACGCAAGCCATTATGGATCAATATGGAGTATCAGAAACAAGTGCCAATTTGCGTGGTCAGGGCGGTGTTACAGTAAATAATGGATTGGTAGATACTCAGAAATATTTCTCTGTAGTAGGTGGCTCTAACGGTGTATTATCACATTATGTATATAGCGCTACTAATGTACGTTTACAGGAATTATCATTGGGATATACTTTCCCTCGTAAGTGGTTTAATGACAAATTAGCGTTAAATCTTTCTGTAGTAGGTCGCAATTTATGGATGATTTATTGTAAAGCTCCGTTTGATCCGGAATCAACTGCTTCTACAGGCACTTACTATCAAGGACTTGATTATTTTATGCAACCAAGTCTGAGAAATATAGGTTTCAGTGTTAAGTTACAATTCTAAATCGAAAAGAAAATGAGAAGTAATAATTTATTTAAGATAATGACCTTTGGTTCACTAGTTCTTGGAACTTTATTTTTAGGTTCTTGTATGGATGATGAACTGAATAGACCTGGTGGGAAAATATCTGATGGAGATTTGCAAGGTGACAATTATATTTTAGGAGCTTTCTTTCCACAAATGACAGATATGGTTGTACCGGCACAAGAGAATAACTATCAGATGGATGAGAATTTGGTTGGTGACATTTATGGACGCTATATGATGTTTACAAATGATGGATGGAGTGCTGCGAAAAATCCACCATTATATATAGTTCCGGAAAGTTGGTATTCTTCTCCGTTCCAAGATGTTATGCCTAAGTTTTATCAGGCTTGGAATGAAGTGAAAGCAATGACTAATGGTGAAGGGGTAAATTGGGCATGGGCACAGTTACTTCGTGTTAGTGCTATGCAGCGTTTAACAGACACCTATGGCCCAATTCCTTATTCGAAAGTAAGTTCCACGGATTTGTATGTAACTTATGATAGTCAAGAAGATGTTTATAAGCATATGTTTGAAGATTTAAACAATGCAATAGAGGTATTAACTGATTATGCGGTCGCAAATCCTAGCGCTACTCCAATGGCTGCCTATGATAATGTATATAATGGAGATTTTACAAAATGGGTGAAATATGCAAATTCTTTAAAACTACGTATGGCTATTCGTATTCGTTTTGCTAATCCAACATTGGCTAAGCAGATGGGAGAAGAAGCAGTGTCTCATTTATTGGGAGTAATAACGGGCAACGCTGATAACGCTTCTTATTATTACGAGAAAGCTAATCCATTATATATAATGTGGGATACTTACGGTGATACACGTGTTTGTGCTGATATCCTAACTTATATGGAAGGATATAAAGATCCACGTGAATCTAAATTTTTCCAAAAAGTAACAGACTCGGATTGGGGAGTTACATATGCAGGTATGCGTTCTGGAATTAAGATAACCAATCAGGCCGATGCTCGTAAATATTCTTCTCCAGTAGCAAGTAAGTCAGATCGTTTGATGTGGCTAAGTGCTGCTGAAGTTGGATTCTTAAAAGCAGAAGGAGCATTAGCAGGATGGACGATGGGCGGAACAGCCAAAGAATTGTATGAACAAGCTGTTAAGTTATCATTTGAGCAATGGGGTGCTGGAAATGTGGATAGCTATTTGGAAGACGCTGAAAGTGTACAGGCTAATTATACTAATCCGAGTTCTATTACAGCAGGTGCGGCATGTAATTCTGTAAGTACAATCACTATAAAATGGGATGATACAGCATCTGTTGAAAGAAATTTGGAGCGTATTATTACTCAAAAGTGGATTGCTTTGTGGCCTCTAGGACAGGAAGCTTGGAGTGAAATACGTCGTACCGGATACCCTAAAGTATTTGACTTGGTAGAGACTCCTAAATATCCTGTACAAATTCCTAATCGCCTACCTTTTTCGTACAATGAATATACTACAAATAAATCAAATGTAGAATCTGCTGTATCTTTATTAGGAGGTGCGGATACGTTTGCAACTAAACTGTGGTGGCAGAAAAAATAGTAATAACCTTTAAACAGTTTTGAATTATGAAAAGGATATGGAATAATATAATATTGTCTGTTTTCGGATTAGCGCTGTGTATAAGTTCATGTAGCGATTGGACTGAGCTGGAAACAAAGTATAATGAAAACATGACGGGGTCTACCAAGTCACCGGAGTATTATGAACAATTAAGAGCTTATAAAAAGACTGACCATCCTATAACTTTTGGATGGTTCGGTAACTGGACAGGTAAAGGGGCTAGTCTTGAGAAGTGTCTAGCTGGTCTCCCTGATAGTGTAGATGTTGTTTCTATTTGGGGAAATTGGAGGAATATTTCTCCGGATCAGGAGGCTGATCTTAAATATTGTCAGCAAGTGAAAGGGACAAAGTTTTTACTATGCTTTATCGTACATGGTTTAGGTGACCAGTTGACTCCTGAAGGACAAACTGTTTCTGACTATTGGGGATGGGAAGGAGAACTTATACCAGATAGAGAATACCAAAGATGGGAAATGATCGACACTGATGTAACTCCGGATCAGGAAAATATCATTCGCAAATATGCAAAGCAAATTGTAGATACAGTTGCCAAATATAATTATGATGGTTTTGATATCGACTATGAGCCAAATTATCAAGGAAGATGGGGTAGCCTAGCTAATTATCCTAAAAGGATGTCCATTTTCATAGATGAATTAAGTAAATATTTAGGGCCGAAATCAGGCAGTGAAAAATTACTAGTAATAGATGGTGAACCGCAATCTATGCCTGCTGAAAGAGGAGAATGCATGAATTATTTTATAGTACAGGCATATACAACTAGCAAATATAATAGTGATTCAAATCTCGATTCCAGATTAAAATCTACAATTGATAACTTCACAGGTAAAATAGACCCTAAAGAGGTGGCAAAGAAATATGTTGTTACTGAAAATTTTGAAGATTGGGCATTAAAAGGAGGAGGAGCATATTTGGATCGGTATGGGAATGAAATGAGAGCTTTGGAAGGTATGGCCCGCTGGACCCCAATAATCGATGGACAAATATGTGAGAAAGGTGGAGTTGGAACTTACCACATGGAATATGAATTTGTGGTAAGCGGATATGACGGTACTTATCCATTCCTCCGAAATGCGACAAGAATTATGAATCCTCCAATGAAGTAATGTACAAATTTAAAAATGATAGTTATGAAATACTTAGTTAATTTGAAACTTGCATCTGCATTGGTTGGAGGTGTTCTAATTTCAATGCTTTGTGGATGTGATGATGCTGACTATAAAGTGATTGATAATGCTGTCTATTTGTCAGAAGCATATTCTAATCCAGGTTTATCAAAAAAAATATCTATTGATACGGAGTCAAGTATAGCTGTGACTGCAACAGTACGTGCAACACAGACTGTTGCCCAAGATACAAAGGCAACTCTTGGAGTTGATGAACAAGCCTTGGATACTTATAATAAAAAAAATGGTACGAATTACATCCTACTTCCGACAGATAAATATAGTTTTTCAGAAAAAGAAGTTACTATTCAAGCTGGGAAAGTGAGCGCTGGAGTAGCAAGTATTACTATTCAACCAATGACTCAGGAGATGCTTGACTCGGGAAACAAATATGCTTTGCCTATCAGCATTATGCATACAGATGGAAACTTACTGGAAAGTATGCAGAATATGATATATCTGATGGATCCTGTTATTATTACCTCAGTTCCCGTATTGACAGGTTCTACTCCTGCTAAATTGAATATGACTAAAGACTATAATGTTACTCAATGGTCTGTAGAATTCCGAGTGAATATGAGTATATTAGGAACAGAGGTTGGTGAATATAATAATCAGGCTTTGTTCTCTGCAAATCCTAGCTCTGGAAAAGCTGAAGATGGAGAAATTTATATTCGTTTTGGTGATGCCCCAATTGCAGGTAATATTTTGCAGGTCAAAACTCAAGGTACACAAATCAATTGTCCTACTCCATTTAATGCAAAACAATGGTATCATTTGGCTTTTGTTTGTAATGGCCCAACATTAACAATTTATGTGGATGGAAAGGTTGAAGCAACCTTAGATCTACCTAATAAGCCATTGTCATTAGATCGCAACAATTTTGGAATATGTGGTGGCGGATCATACTTAGTAGCGGATGTTATGATGAGTGAACTTCGTTTTTGGACGACAGCAATTTCACAGTCACAAATCCAAAATAATATGTATACGATAAATCCACAAACTGAGGGTCTAGAAGGATATTGGAAACTAAATGAGGGCGATGGAAGTACATTTAACGATGCTACTGGTCATGGTAATACAGGTGTTGCTACGAATGGTGTTGTACGATGGGAACATGGGATTCGTTCCGATGGTAAATAGTATTAATATTATAAAATAGTCGATTATGAAATTGAATAATATATTCTGGAAATTTGCAATTGTGATATTAGCACTACCCTGTATCGTTGCTTGCAGTAATGACGACAATGAAGCCGATGAATGGAATGCTAATTATATTTATCTTGAAAGAGATAATAATTTGAAGCCGGCAGCTTTTTCATTAAAGCATTCGGCAGAAGGGCTTATGGGAGATGAAGTGATAATAACCTTTAAGGTAAAAGCATTTATCTCGGTTACTCAGGATGTTAAAGTAACTTTATCAACCTCATCTAGTAATATACCTTTAGAAAATATAGAATTGCTGACTCAAGAAGTTGTTATTAAAGCCGGTGAAACAGCTTCTGATGATGTTACAGTGAAAGTGTCGGACTGGTCATTTGCCAATGCAACACATGCAGAGACTGTTTATGACTTCAATGTAGTGGTTGGAAGTATACAAACGAATGCTCCTAATACATTAATTAGTCCTGCGCAGAAAGCTTTCAAAGTAAATGTGACTAAAGCTACTTATCTTAATCTAGCTAATGGAGAGCCAGCTAACAGTCAGCTTATCAGTGACCGTTCCGGTTGGAAGATTAACGTAGAAAAAGGAGTTGAAGGAGCCGGTAAGAATTTAATTGATGGAACTAGTTCTGATCTTGCTCGCGATGCTGAAGGCTTCTGGTTTACAGTCGATTTAGGTGAACCTAATGTTTTGACTGGAATAAAAACCAACCATTGGTCTAAGGGATATGCGCCTACTAAAGTGGAGATATTCCAGTCTGATGATGGAGCAACATGGGATTCTATGAATACATTGGCTGTTTCTGGGGCAACACAATATATAACGTTCATATCTCCAATTACTACTCGTTATATTAAGTATCAAATTATTGGTATTGCTTCAAATAATCGTACAGATATAACAGAGTTTAATCTCTATGAACCGATAACTGAATAGTAAATAGTATCTAAGAGAAAGGATGTCCCCCGAAAGGATATCCTTTTTTGTTTTATGATAGAATGACTTTTGAACAGATAAGAGGAATTGAGATTGTCAGTTTTGTTAATAAGTCTTTTATTAGATAAACGAATTTAGTAGCTAATAGTATTGAGTTGTATTATAATAAACAATGCATCATCTAACAGTGAAAAACATGAATCAATTAGTAAAACAGTTATTTTTGTCTTTGTTGGGATTCTGGGTTTGTACAGTAGTCTCTGCTCAAATAGTATTAGTAAATAATGGTAAGTCTAAATCAAGAATTGTTTTAACGAAGGAAACTCCTGTAAATAGAACAGCAGCCAATATTTTACAAATGTTTGTTCAGAAAATAAGTGGTAAGAACCTTCCTATTACTTTGGGACAACAAGCACTTGGCAAAGGTGATATATGGATTGATGGTGAACTTTCGTCCGGAGTGACTGAAGACGGCTTCAGCCTATCTACGAAGGATGGAATCTTACGTATCTCAGGCAGTGGGAATGGAACAGTCTACGGAGTTGTAACTTTACTCGAACAATATCTTGGAGTGGATTACTGGGGAGAAAACGAATACTCTTTTAACCCTGCGAAGACAATCGAACTGCCGCTTATCGATAAAATAGATAATCCGGCTTTCCGTTACCGCCAGACACAATGTTATGCTATTCGTACAGACTCCATATATAAATGGTGGAACAGGCTGGAAGAGCCAAACGAAGTGTTTGCTGCCGGTTATTGGGTGCATACTTTTGATAAGTTGCTTCCTGCTTCCGTATATGGAAAAGACCATCCGGAATATTATTCTTATTTTAAAGGCAAACGCCATCCCGGGAAAGCAAGCCAATGGTGTCTGAGTAACCCGGAAGTTTTTGAAATCGTGGCTCAGCGGATTGATTCTATTTTTAAGGCAAATCCGGATAGGCATATTATGTCTGTGAGTCAGAATGATGGTAATTATACCAATTGTACATGTGATGCCTGCAAAGCGATAGATGATTATGAAGGAGCACTCTCAGGAAGTATCATTACTTTTTTGAATAAGCTGGCTGCCCGTTTTCCCGATAAGGAATTTTCCACGCTTGCCTATCTGTATACGATGAATCCTCCGAAACATGTGAAGCCATTGCCGAATGTGAATATCATGCTTTGTGATATAGATTGTGACCGTGAAGTGACTTTGACGGAAAATGCCTCAGGTAAAGAGTTTGTGAAAGCAATGGAAGGCTGGGCTGCCATCACTAATAATATTTTCGTGTGGGATTATGGTATTAATTTTGATAATTATCTGGCTCCGTTCCCTAATTTTCATATCTTGCAGGATAATATTCGTCTGTTCAAAAAGAATCATGCCACTATGCATTTCTCACAGATTGCAGGAAGCAGGGGAGGAGACTTCGCTGAGTTACGTGCCTATTTGGTATCTAAGTTAATGTGGAACCCCGAAGCGAATGTTGATTCTTTGATGCAGCATTTCCTGCATGGATACTATGGAGAGGCTGCGCCATACCTTTATCAGTATATCAAGGTGATGGAGGGAGCGTTGATAGGCAGCGGACAAAGATTGTGGATTTATGATTCTCCTGTTTCCCATAAATACGGAATGCTGAAACCACAACTGATGCGACGTTATAATCAACTGTTTGATGATGCAGAGAAAGCGGTGGCTGAAGATAATAAATTCCTGAAGCGTGTGCAGCGTGCCCGCTTGCCCATTCAGTATTCGGAATTGGAAATTGCCCGTACTGAGACTGGTACAGATATGAATGAGATCAGTCCGAAATTGGCACTTTTTGAAGAACGGGTGAAAGAATTTAATGTACCGACATTGAATGAACGTTCCAATTCTCCTGTGGAATATTGCCAGTTGTATCGGGAGAGATATATGCCCCGTGCAGAAAAAAGCGTTGCGATAGGAGCAAAGGTTACTTATCTTATTCCTCCTACCGGTAAATATGCAGAGATCGGAAAAACGGCATTAGTGGATGGATTATTCGGAGGATCTACTTTCGTTGAAAGCTGGGTTGGCTGGGAAGGAACAGACGGTGCTTTTGTTATAGATTTGGGTAAAGAGAAAGAAATACATAGTATAGATACGGATTTCCTGCATCAGATCGGAGCCTGGATTCTTTTCCCTCTGAAGGTGGTTTATTCCTATTCTGAAGATGGAGAGAATTATACACATTGGGGAACACATGATATGCCGGAAAACCGTTCGGGGAAAGTGGAGTTCCGCGGAGTGAAGACTGAATCGGAAATGCCAGTGCATGTCCGTTATGTGAAAGTTGAGGTCACCGGTACGAAAGAATGTCCCGAATGGCATTATGGTGTAGGGCATTCTTCGTGGTTCTTTATCGACGAAGTAACAATAAAATAAAAAAAAGTAGGGGCAAGCGTTAGTAGTTTGCCCTTCTTAGTTGTATTATATATAGATGGGTCAGAAAAATGACCCTTTCATCTATATACTATTGAACTATGCAACAGAATAAAACTGCTTCTCAAGGAAAAACTATCAACCCGATTTATTGGGTACCTACCGCTTATTTTGCAATGGGACTTCCCTTTATTGCCATCAATTTGGTTTCCGTATTCATGTTTAAGGATTTGGGTATTTCTGATACTCAGATAACGTTTTGGACTTCTCTTATCATGATGCCCTGGACACTCAAATTCTTATGGAGCCCTTTTCTTGAAATGTATCGGACCAAAAAGTTTTTTGTACTGGTAACCGAACTGTTGAGTGGTATATTGTTTGGAGTAGTAGCTTTTTCGTTATTCTTTGATTATTTCTTTGCTATCAGTATTTCCACTATGGCGGTGATTGCGTTCAGTGGAGCCACACATGATATTGCTTGCGATGGTGTATATATGGCAGAACTGAATAAAGAGGATCAGGCTAAATATATTGGAGTGCAGGGGGCTTTCTATAATGTGGCAAAATTGGTTGCTAATGGTGGATTAGTTGCTTTGGCAGGTATGCTGGCCGAACATTTTGGGGCAATAGAAGGAGCTTCGATAGATGCCAATAAGGGTGCATATTCATCTGCATGGATGATTATTTTTGCCGTAATTGCTGCAGTAATGGTATTGCTCGGTCTTTATCATATAAAGATGTTGCCTTCTACACAAGTTCCTGCTACCGGAAAAAAAACTACTTCAGAAATCATGCAGGATTTGGTAAATGTGATTGGGAACTTTTTTACTAAAAAACATATAGTATATTATATCTTCTTCATTATTCTCTACCGATTGGCGGAAGGATTTATAATGAAGGTTGCTCCTTTGTTTCTGCGTGCCTCCAGAGAGGTCGGAGGTCTGGGGCTGTCATTGACAGAAATCGGAACATTGAATGGCGTCTTTGGTTCTGCCGCCTTTGTTATCGGTTCATTGCTGGGTGGAATATTTGTTGCCAGATATGGATTGAAGAAAACTTTATTCATGCTTTGTTGCGTGTTCAACCTTCCTTTCCTTGCTTATACTTTCCTTGCTGTAGTCCAGCCGACCAGTCTTTATCTGATCGGAACATGTATCACAATGGAGTATTTCGGCTATGGTTTCGGATTTGTCGGACTGACCTTGTTCATGATGCAGCAGATTGCTCCTGGCAAACATCAGATGTCACATTATGCATTTGCTTCGGGAATCATGAATCTGGGAGTTATGCTTCCGGGAATGATCAGCGGCTATTTTAGTGATTTACTGGGATACCGTAGTTTCTTTATCTATGTACTGATCGCAACAATTCCTGCTTTTTTGATGACCTATTTTATACCTTTTACGTATGATGATTCAAAAAAGAAAAAATAAATTGCTATTTTTGAGTGATAATAGATAACTAATTACTAAATAAATAATTATTATGAATAAGATTCAAATTCCCTGGGAAGAACGTCCTGTCGGATGTACAGATGTAATGTGGCGTTACTCGCAAAATCCGGTCATCGGACGCTATCATATTCCTTCATCCAATAGTATTTTCAATAGTGCTGTCGTACCTTTCAAAGATGGGTTCGCCGGCGTATTCCGTTGTGACAACAAAGCTGTACAGATGAATATCTTCACAGGGTTCAGTAAAGATGGTATTCATTGGGATATTAGTCATGAACCGATTCAATTCAAAGCCGGTAACACGGAAATGATCGAATCTGAATATAAATATGACCCACGTGTTACATGGATTGAAGACCGATATTGGATTACTTGGTGTAACGGCTATCATGGACCTACTATCGGTATTGCCTATACATTTGATTTTATAGATTTCTTCCAATGCGAGAATGCCTTCCTGCCTTTCAATCGTAATGGAGTACTTTTCCCGCAAAAGATAGATGGCAAATATGCTATGTTAAGTCGCCCCAGCGACAATGGACATACACCGTTCGGTGATATTTATATCAGCTACAGTCCGGATATGAAATACTGGGGTGAACATCGTTGTGTTATGAAAGTGACTCCTTTTCCTGAAAGTGCCTGGCAGTGTACCAAGATCGGTGCAGGGCCTATCCCGATTGAAACCTCGGAAGGCTGGTTACTGATCTATCATGGTGTATTGGCTTCCTGCAACGGTTTTGTGTATAGTTTTGGTTCGGCACTGCTTGACATCGATCAGCCCTGGAAAGTAAAATTCCGTTCGGGGCCTTATCTGATTTCACCTCAGAAGGATTACGAATGTATGGGTGATGTGCCTAATGTCTGTTTCCCATGCGCGGCGCTTCATGATTCGGAGACCGGACGGATTGCCATCTATTATGGGTGTGCGGATACAGTGACCGGGCTCGCATTCGGATACATTCCGGAGATTATTGAATTTACCAAACGTACAAGTATCATCTGAATCGAATAAAACAGGAAGGGTGTAGCTATCCCGCCGGGATGGCTACACCCTTTTGTTTGTATGGCTACACCTTTTCGGTCAGATGGCTACACCCTTTCGGCTGTTATCCGTTGTATGCAGTCAGCATCCAAACCATCTTTTCCTGTTCTTTCAGGTAGTCGCTCATCATGGCCACTGTTACTTCGTCGTTGTGTGAAGAGGCGAGAGACAGGATTTTACGTTCTTCCGCAATCAGATGCCCGTAAGTTTCGAGAATATGATTCAGAGCGTCGTCGGCCTTATTCACTCCGTCCACTTCCTTGATCTGCGCCATCTTCAGATAGTCACTGTATTTATTGGCGGGAGTTCCTCCCAGCATCAGTATACGTTCGGCTATTTCGTCCACCTTTTCGGCGGCTCCATTATATAAATCTTCAAACTTGCTGTGCAGTACGAAGAAACCGTGTCCTTTGATGTTCCAGTGAAATCCTCTCAGGTTTGCATAATGAATCTGAAAATCGGCAAGCAGTTGCTGTAATGACAGTACGATGGTGTTAGCTCCTTTTTCTTCCAAATGTGTATAATTTAAAGTCTTCATAATGATATTGTTTTTTTTGAGTTAATACTATATTTCTTCTTTTTATCTGGAACAAAGATACGGCACAAAATGATTCGTGTCAAACTGAAAATTTCTATCTTTGCATTGATAGATTCTATATCTTTAATAAATCAGAGAACGATGACTATACAACAATTGGAATATATTCTGGCTGTGGACCAGTTCCGGCATTTTGCTAAAGCTGCCGAGTATTGCCGGGTGACGCAACCTACTTTGAGTGCAATGATCCAAAAGCTGGAAGACGAATTGGGGGTGAAACTGTTCGACCGTAGCATGACACCGGTTTGCCCTACTGCCATTGGTAAGAAAGTGCTAGAACAGGCCCGTAAGATTCTTTCGGAAGTTATCTGTGTCAAGGAGATCATCAGCGAAGAACAGCACTCCCTGTCGGGTACATTCCGATTGGCAGTGTTACCGACGATTGCACCTTATCTTCTGCCCCGTTTCT
>OGKW01001522.1_pt1 | contig 13346 bp, 8 predicted proteins | sample 1572601 | NCBI WGS metagenome assembly OGKW01 (sample SAMEA2581875, study PRJEB24529) | metagenome | biome: Human gut stool | place: China | collected 2011
TTATTTAGAAATTCTACCGATTCTCCCTTCCCGGCATTACCCGGGCAGGTTCTATGGGTATAATCTCAGCCTGTATAGTAAGGCACCCCTATGATAAGTCGGAGGCAAAGATATAATAATTATCCGAAATGCGGCGGACGCTTGTCCATTTTCCGTTCCACAAAATTCTTCATGAACGCAACCGTCTCGTCTATCCCCAAGACAGAGACATCTATCGAAAAGTTGTAGGTGGATGCAACGCCCCATTCCTTATTCGTATAATAGTTATAATAAGCAGCACGCGACTTGTCGGTCTTCAGCATCAATTCCTCCGCCTGTTCGACCGTCAGGTTCTGGCTTTCGATGATCCGTTGAATACGGTTTTCCTTGTTGTTATGAATAAAGAAACTCAGGCAATCAGGATTGTCACGAAGGATATAGTCGGCACATCGTCCGACAATCACACAAGAACCTTTTTCCGCCAGGTTACGGATCGTATCGCTCTGATACAGGAACAAACGGTCGTTAGACAGAACATCGGCATACGGCGGGAACAACCCCATATACGAATAGCCCATCGTAAAAGCATACGCCAAACCACTGGAAGCCTTCTCGTCCGCTTTCTCGAAAAACTCCTCGCTCAATCCGCTTTCCTTCGCGGCAAGCGCCATCAGTTCCTTGTCATAATAGCCGATGCCCAGTTCTTTCGCCAGCTTCTGTCCTACCTCGCGACCACCGCTGCCAAACTGCCGGCCGATGGTCAATATGATTTTATTATCCATGTCTATCTATGTTTTTGGTATCAAGACAAAGGTAAATAAAATTTATTTAGAATGAAACTTCCTGAACTGGTTTATCAAGACGAGAGCCGTAACAATCGTAGCTGTCGTGTCGGCGATCGGGATGCTGATCCATACGCCAAGTGTTCCGAACCATCGGGGAAGAATCAACAAGCAGGGAACGAGGAACAGCATCTGCCGGGTGAGCGAAAGGAAGATCGCCTTCTTAGACATCCCGATGGAAAGGAAAAAGTTTGTCGCCACCATCTGGAAACCGACAATCGGAAAGACCGCAAAGACGATATGCAAACCGTACACCGCCGCCTCGATCAGCTCCGGATCGGTCGTAAACATGCGGACGATCACCGACGGGAACAACTGACAGAGCAAAAACCCTGTTGTCGCCACCCCTATCGCCCACTTCATCGTCAACTTCGTCACTTCCGTCACACGCGAATATTGGCGAGCACCGAAGTTATAACCGGCAATCGGCTGCATCCCCTGGTTGAACCCCATGATGATCATAATAAAGAGGAATACCACCCGGTTCACGATCCCGTATGCACCGATCGCCATATCGCCGCCATGCTCTTTCAGTCCCCGGTTAATCAGTATAACGATCAGGCAGGCACAAAGATTCATCAGGAAAGGTGACATTCCGATATAAAGAATCCCCTTCACGATTTCACTTTTCAGCCGGTAAATGCCTTTCTTGAAATGCAACAACTCCTTCGGACGGGAAAAATGAATCAACTGTCCGGTCAGCGAAATGACCTGAGAGATGACGGTAGCCCATGCCGATCCCTTGATCCCCCAACCGAAACCGAAGATAAAAAGCGGATTCAGTACACAGTTGATCACCACCGACGCCAACGTCGCATACATCGCTAATTTAGGGAAACCGGAAGAACGCAACACCGCATTCAGTCCTAGATACATATGAGTAATCACATTTCCTATCAGGATCACATTCATATAATCGCGGGCATACGAAATCGTGTTCTCGCTCGCCCCGAAGAAATAGAGGATCGGATCGAGCAACAACATAAAGACCAACGTAAATGCGAGTCCCAAAACTACGTTCAGCACCAGTACGTTTCCGAGCACCTTGTTCGCCCCTTCATAATCTTTCTGTCCCAACTTCACGGACACCAGCGTTGAAGCCCCCACCCCAACCAGAGAACCGAAAGCAGCCGCAAGGTTCATCAATGGAAAAGTCAAGGCCAAGCCGGAGATCGCCAACGGTCCTACCCCGTGTCCGATAAATATACTGTCTGCCATATTGTAGAGCGAAGAAGCGGTCATGGCGATAATGGCCGGTATGGCATACTGTGTCAACAACTTGCTGATGCGCTCGGTTCCAAGCACTAAAGGAGAATTTTGTTTACTCATGTCACAAAGATACGCAGAATCCGAAAAAAAGGTTACTTTTGTTTTCTTATAAAGTATAAAAAATGGCAGAAAATTTAATAATCAACGGTGAGAACAAGCGGGAACTATATGAGACGCTGCTTCCTCAATTGCAATCGCTGACAGCGGGAGAGACGGACGTCGTCGCCAATATGGCGAATGTCGCCGCTGCTCTGAAACAAACATTCGATTTCTTCTGGGTAGGCTTTTATGTGGTAAAAGAAGAGATGCTCGTGCTTGCCCCGTTCCAGGGGCCTCTTGCCTGCACGCGCATCCGGTACGGGAAAGGTGTATGCGGAACAGCCTGGAAGGATGCACAAACAATCATTGTCCCGGACGTAGAGCAATTTCCGGGACATATTGCCTGTAGCTCGGATTCACGGTCGGAAATCGTCGTACCGATAGTCAGAGATGGAAAAGTGGTTGCCGTACTGGACATTGACAGCGACAAGCTGAACGAGTTCGACAAGACGGATGCGGAATATCTGGAACGACTTTGCGCAATCTTACCGTTTTGAACGGTGGAAAACATATAATTGTGACAACCCTTCCCCCCCCAATCCGTCCAGGAAGAATCCATATGATATAATTTGAAAAAACGGAAGCCTCAGACGGAGGTCTTCCGTTTTTTATTGTCTATTCGACCGTCACCATCTTTCCCTCCGTATTCGCCCGGACAAGATGGTCATACATCGCTTCGCAATAGACCGGAGGCAAATAGAAACGGCCGGGGTAAACAGCACAAAGATTGATACGGACCGTCACTTGCTTTCCGGCAGGCAGATAGTCAATATAGCTGTAAGCACGATCGTCACGAATATCTTGGTAATTGACACCTGTCACCCGATTGTCAACCGTGTCGCCTGTAAGGAAGCGCGTGTTCAATATCTCCCAACCAGCCGGAAAAACCTCAGTCAGCACCAGGTGGTTATAGCCACGAGGAGACGAATTTGCGACGGTCACCACAGCCGTGAAGTTCGTACCCTGCTGCAAAGCGGAGGTATTCACCGGATGACCGTCATGATCCATATAGCTGACGGCGAGCGTAAGACCGTTCGCATAGGCTTCCTCTTTACCCTCGGCTGGGATACCTTCGGCCACGAGGCGGGCGAACAGAGTGGATTTGCCGGTGTTCTTCAACTCTAAGGAGGCAGAAGAGGCAGCCTTGTCAAGCAAAGTCTCCGTCCAGATGTTCTGAGTGGTGGAAACCTTCTTCGTCTTGCCGTCTACGGCATAGGAGAAGTCCATCAAGCCGGACACCTTATATTTCTCCATATAGTCGGAAAGAGCCACCAGGCCGAATGCCGTGGATTGCGTGCTCAGCCAATCGTCGGATGCGAACGTCTTGGATATTTCATTCGCCAAGAGAGCCGCTTCCTTGCCGTCTCCGAGTAGACAGAACGTCATCAGGCGGATCGAAGTATCACGCAAGTCGCTGCCGAACGTCTGATCGTATCCGGAACAAGCCGTTGTCAGAGCCGTTGTCTTTACAACCAACTCTTTCGATACATCCGGACGTCCGACCAAAGCATAACCCGCCGCCAACAGATAGCGACTCATAGACATGAACGTCTTACTCTCTTTCAGGCGATTCATGGCGCCGACCTCGGCAACTTGCCCTAAAGCGAGGACAAACAGGCGGTACGCCTGCGTCATTTCTTCGGATTCGGCAGAATAGGAGGCTTCCGGTTTCCAGTTACGGGCAATACGGCTCAAGTCATTCAACGCATTCCGCTTCATGCCTTCGGGTACAAGGTAACCTTTCTTCTCCGCTTCGAGCAGAAAGTGGATGGCATAAACAGTCCCCCAAGCATTGGGAGCCGTTCCACCAGGCCAGTAGGAGAAGGAACCGTCTACCGTCTGGTAGGAACGCAGGCGACGGATCACTTCTTTCACGGTCGCTTCAGTCGATTGCTCCTGTTCGCGGGTCAACGAGGCGACCCCGCTCAAGTACAGTTGCGGGAATGCCTTCGAAGTGATCTGTTCAACACATCCATGCGGGTAGCCCAACAGGTAGGACAACCGCGTGGAGAGGTTGACAGGTTGGACATCCGACATTTCGAGCACAAGGGAGTTCGTACCCTCCACGCCGGGAAGGCCGACCGTCCCTTTCCAGCTCTTTCCGGCTTCGAGCGTCACAGGTGTCACCTTGATTTGCGGACGGCGTACGGAACGGATTTCGATATCGGTTTCATATACAGACTTTTCACCACCGCCGGTAGCCGTGATCTTCACGTGTCCGGCTCCGGGGGTATCTTTCACACGAATGCGGAACTGCGCCAGTTTGTCACTGACCGTTTCAAAGTGCAGCATATGGCTCTTCTCGCCGACTACCTCCATATTGCCGGAGCAGGCGATCGTGACCTGCACGTCTCCAACTCCTTTTTCGGTGGCAAAGACGGTAGCAGGAACCACCATCTCCTCTCCTATGCCGATAACGCGCGGGAGTGTGCCGAGCAGCATGACAGGCTTGCGCACGAGCACGCTCTTCTCCGTGTTGCCGTAAGCCTCCCCGTTTCCAGCGACGACCATGACGCGGACACGGCCGTTGTAGTTCGGCATCTTATAGGTATGCTGCCGTTTTTCTCCCTTTTTCAGCAGAAACGGACCGGCAAACTGCACGACCGGCTTAAAGCGGTTCACTATCGCCTTCGGACCTTTGTTCAAGGCATCGTCGCCGCCAATACTGAACAGTTGCTCGATACGGCCGCCATACGCGCCGACCACGTAGTTGTACAAATCCCAGGTATTAACCCCCAATGCCTCGCGGGCGTTAAACGCCTGCCAGGGATCGGGTGTGCGAAAGCGGGTTAGGTCAAGCAACCCTTCGTCGACAATCGCCAGTGTGTAGGCCATCTCGCGACCGTTCTTTTCGGAAACCATCACGTGGCAAGGTGCTTCAGGCTTGACCTCATCCGCCATATGGATAATCGGGGCCAAATGGCTTTCGGGAGATGTAACCGTGAAAGGGACGACACCGTACATGCGGATCGGCAGGTCGTTCTTCGTGACACCATGCGGTTGCAAGAGTGTTATATAAAGGTACGCGTTTGGCTGCATATCCGGAGTGACGGCGAGCTTGACCGTAGTCTGCCCGTCGTTGCACATGTGCTCAGTGGTCGAAAGGACACGTGTTCCGTTCTCAATGCTGATGATCGCGCGGCTTCCCTTGACAGAGGGGAAGGTAACAACGATCTGTTCGCCTGGTGCGTATGTGTCCTTGTCGGTCTTGAAGGTTAGCATATTGGCGGAGGAAGAACCGTCAGCATCGCGTCTGCCTTCACTGTAAGGCCAGTCGAAATAGTTCATCACACCGGTAGAGTGTTTGCTCTCTTTGTCTTTCACCGAGATAAAATAGGTTCCCCAATCGGCATCGGCATATCTCAGGTTGAAGGAGGCCATACCATTCGTACCAGTACGGACGGTGAAGGTTTTCACCGGTTTGTTGTACGAATTCGAGACATAGTTCGCCAGGCTCCCGTTATCTGAGCTCCACCACCAGTACCAATGGACTTTATAGACTTTCACTTCGAGTTCGGTATTAGCTACCGCCTGTCCAAGATAATCAACGGAGGCTACCTCATATTTATATTCGGTTCCTGTCTTCAGTGGTTCCCCGTCTTGCTGGGGCGACTTGATGCCGGCATAGCGACGGTAGGGTGAATAGAACGCCCGGTTAGCATCGATGCTGAAATCGCCGGATTCCTCATACACACGGGTGACGAAACTCGCCAACAACATACCGGGAGCCGAAGCGCCGGTCTCGAAACGGGCTTTGATGGTGGCGTCGCCCGCTGCATCGGTCACACCGGAGATCACTTTGCTTTCTTCGCTGTTGAAGATTTTCGAAGGATCATCGAAATAGAATTTCTTATAGCCGGAAAAGGTGGTCGGGGTCGAGATAAAGGTTCCCTGAATATCGTATTTCAGATTGCGGGCAGTTGCTCCCTGTAGCCATTCCACGTGCATAGCGGCATCGAGCGGTTCGCCTCGGAGCAATTTTTTGGGGGGCATCGTAAGGGATATCTTCAAGCGGTTCGGTTTGATCGTTTCGATACGGAGACGCTTCGTAAAGGTGACGCCGCCGACATTCACGTTGACGTTCCAAGCGCCTGTCGGCGCATCGGGTTCGGTCGGCATATCGAAAACATAAAGTCCTGCTTCGCCTTTTGTCTGTGTCTTGCGCAGGTAGAACTGGCCGAGCGGATTGTAAAGTTCCATGATGACCGGATGGTTAGCAGGGAGCATCCGGCTGCGGTCGTTCAACATAAAGCCGAGATGCAGCGTGTCGCCCGGACGCCATACACCGCGGTCGCCGTAGATGAAGCCCTTGATACCTTTCTGCACGACTTCTCCGGAGACATCGAACGAACTCAGCGAAAGGGCGGAACCGTCGTCTACACGAAGATACGAGCGTTGCTGTCCGAGGGAAGCAGTCAGATAGAACGGCTTGCCGTTTTTCAGCGAGAAACGCACCTGCCCTTTGTCGTCTGTCACGCCGGAGGCTAATTCCTGACGCTGGTAGTTGTAGACAACGACTTTGACACCTTTCTCTGGATGGGTGCTCAGAATGTTATGTACAAGGACAGTCATATCGTTATCTTCGCCGGCCATCGCCAACAGACCGAGATTGGTGGCGAGGACATTCTTGCCGACGGTCGTATTATAATAATAGCTGTTGGAACAGGGGTCGCCACGTTTGCTATAATCGTAGTCGGACCAGTCGAAGTCGCCGTTATAGTAGTAATAACCGCCTCCATCGAAACGGCTACTTTCTTCCTTGAACTTGATCTCATCATCGGCAAGCAGTTGTTCTTTACTTTTCTTGACGAGGTCTTCGCAGGGATAGGCGGACAAATCCCGGTTGAACGACAGTTCCACCCGGTAGATGGTGCCGGGTTCGGGGTCGATCAGTTCTTTCAAATCGATCGCGTAGGTATTCCAACGACTGAGATCCTGGGTGGCGTCTTCATCGAGGAAGATCGTTTTACGCGCGATCAGGCGACCGACACGCATCAGGTCACTCGTTCCTTCGAGATCATTCACCTGAAGGAATTGTCCGATGTTCTGTTCGAATATCTTGATGACACGCACTACTACGCCGCGCAAGTAGACGGCTTGAAAAGGAATAGTCAGTTGTGTGGACTGTGGGATGATCACACCGTTGCCGATAAAACGGACTTCCGGCTTTTCATCACTGACTACGATCTGACGAACGATGCTTTCTTTCAGGTTCAGCCCGTTTTTGCTTCTGATGTTCTGGCTCAGATGAACATTAAGGGCACCTTTGCTACCTGCATCGGGATAAAGGCGGAGCTTATTGCCCTCGACATTGACGGTCTCCGATTTGTTACCGTCGATCCAGGCAAGTCCCTGCATGTTTTGTGCCGCATCGAGTAGTTTCGTAAAGGTGACTTCGACGTAACGTTCCGGCTCTGCGACATATTCGACTTCATACACGGCAAAATCATTCAGTTCGGGAATATCGACAGATAGCAGTTCCTCCTCCGGCACTTTCAGTTTATTCGGGGCTACGGATAATTTAAAGGCACGTGTCGCATCCGTCCCGGCCTGTATGTTCGAGATAGAAATTTCATGCCTCTTTCCGTCGGGACTATGTTGCCATCTGGCATTCGCCTTTTCGGAGAAACGGACAAGCGACTCTACAGTTTCGGGAATTTCCCTGTCCGGCGTAAATACCGAGCAGACAATGTCGTAGCCGTTTTCATTCTTCCGGTTGATATCGACGGATTGCAGGTTGGCACGCAACAGCAAAGGCTGCGTCGAGAATCTGAATGAGAAATATTTGTCCTTTCGTTCCGTATCAAACCACTCTGATAGATCAGCCTTTACCTCGTAACGAGTGTCGCGCTCAAAACTCTTGGATGGCTTGAATACGATCGTCCGGTTATTTTCAAATGCGAACTCGCCGACTGTCTCGGGCTTGATCTTGACCAGGTCACGAAGTTGGTCAGGCTCCATTCTGTCAACTGCTATTTCCTGGTTGAAAATAAGATATACGGGCGTATATCTTGAAATCGTACCGGAGGTAAACGCCTCCACATAGGGATTGAAAGGGATCTCTTCGGATTCGCTTTTACCTTTTCCACATCTGCTGAATAAAAACAAAAAACAACAGGCACAGATATAATACAGATATTTCGCCATATTTCCTGAATTTAACAGTTACACTTTCGACAAACAGACTGTCTGCGAATATAAGCATTTTTATGTACATTATTATTCTTATTTTTTACCAAATGGTAATTTCTGGCCGGACTTAAAAGACTACTTTTGCAAACTCTTTCCTCACCCTTCCTCACTTATTGGGAGAAAGGGGATTATGGCTGGCAATGCCATGTGCCGAACTGATTATTTTTTCGCGTTAACAGCTGATTATCAGTATCGGCACAAGATACGCAAGGTGGCGGAATAAGGCAGCTATCCTCTGGCATTCCGCATCACCCGCTCTATCGCATCATTCATCTGCGCGATGGACTCCAGACCAAGTGTCATGCAATGCAAGTTACTTTCGGTAACAGCAAAACGGATGGAACGTTCGCGTTCGGCATCAGAAACATGTTTGCCTTCACCAAAAATTTTCATTCCGATAAGCCCTTTGCCTTTCTTGCGTGCCTTGCCTAAAAGTTCGTTTACGGCTTCGACCGTCCCATCCATATGGCTTTGGAACGGATTCAAGCGGGCGAGGATAACGTCACACCACGGATTGTCGACTGCCTCGACCAGCGCTTCCCAGTTATGACAGGAGACGCCGACAGCTTTCACGATACCATCCTGCTTGGCTTTCGCCAGGCCGTCCATATAAAATTTACGAGTTTCCGCCCAGTCGCCTTTCGTCATACAGTGCAGTAGGAGGATATCGAAATAGTCCGTACCAACTTCCTGGCGGAAACGGTCGAGGGTTTTGCTGACCGACTCGCGTTTTTCCGACCCTTCGTCGTAGGTCCACATCTTCGTCATCAGCGTGAGTTTCTCACGAGGCAACTCTTTCAGGGCTTTTCCGACAAATGGTTGCGAACCGTACATATCGGCCATATCGAAGAAGCGAATACCGCGTTCATAACCGTGACGGGCTATCTTCACAAAGTTATCCAGTCCGAGCCGGGTCTGATTGGACTGGTAATTCCAGCCTTTCGTCCCGGTTCCCATAGCTATACGAGAGACTTTCAATCCGGTCTTTCCCAGTTTCACCCTGTCGACCGATATATCCGAAGGTACGGTCATCTGTATGTTGGCAAGTCCTGTGCGGACTAACGATAAACCGGCTACTCCGGCAATCCCAGTCTGAATAAATTTACGTCTGTCCATCTCTATAATTTTTAGGTAATACTTTCTTTAATATCAAATAACCGCACAAGCCTGAAATGAACGAACCGGCAAATACGCCCAACTTTGCCTGATTCAATAGCTCTACTCCGACATCAGGCATCCCGGCAAAAGACAGGTTCGCGATAAAGAGAGCTACCGTAAAACCGATACCGCCCAACATCGACACCCCGAATAGGTTCCGTTTGCTCACCCCTTCCGGCATCGTAGCAAGACGCAAACGGACAAAAATATAGGTGAACAGGAAAATACCCAGCGACTTTCCGGCAAACAGGCCGAAGAATACCGCCAACGGGATTCCCAGTAACGAACCGATCCCGATATCCCCGAAAGTAACGCCTGCATTGACAAAAGCGAAGAGCGGCAGGATCAGATAATTGACTAACGGATGGAGTTTGTTGGCAATGCTTTGCAACGGACTGATTGTTTTGTCCGCCAATGAATGAATATTGTTGAGAACTTGAATCTGTGTCGATGAAAGAACCGCCGCTTTCCGGGAATGACGCACTTCTGTGTAATCCAGCATATCCAGATAGCCAGTCATTTCACAAGTGAAATCATCCAGCTTAACAACCGGACGAGCCGGAACGGTGAATGCGACCAGCACACCCGCTATGGTCGGATGAATACCCGACTCAAGAAATAGCATCCACACAAAGAAACCTATTATATAGTAGAAAGCAATGTTATTCACCCTCATCCTTCCCCCTACATATAGCAAAGCCAGCAAGGCGAGTGAGATCAGAAGTGGCTCAAACGCAATCTCACCACTATAAAACAAGGCGATAATAATGATTCCGCCGATATCATCCACCACCGCCAATGCCGTCAAAAAAATACGCATGCTGAGTGGAACCCGTTTTCCCAACAACCCTAAAACAGCCAAGGCAAAGGCGATATCGGTCGCCATCGGAATAGCCACACCTCGCACTTCGGGTGCCGAATGACAAACCAGAAAATAAAACAATACCGGAACGATCATCCCGCCGCAGGCCGCAATAATCGGAAGCAGTGCTTTCCGTACCGAACTCAACTCCCCAATCAGAATTTCCTGCTTAATCTCCAATCCAATCACAAAAAAGAAGACTGCCATCAAGGCATCATTCACAAAGACCAGCATCGGCATCACTTCTCCATGATGCATAAACGGTGTGAAATTACCTATCTTCAAATCAATCGGATGAGATAAGATGTTATGGTAGGACTCCGCCCAAGGGGAATTGGCAAATAGCATAGCAAGAATCATAGCCATGAATAATAAGATACTCGCATTCGGTTTTTGCATAGCAAAACGACGCAACGGTTTAAGGATAACGTTGATGGTTCTATCCATATGGTATTTAAATATTTATGGGAAGCGGCGTGCAAACCGCTTCCCTTTGATTTTTTCCTAACAACTGTCCGCCTATTTGCCAGCTTGCTCCAGCTCGTAAGCGCTGCGGGTCAGTTTTTCAACCCACACGACAAATATACCAGTTAAAATTAAATTAAACACTATGGTGAGCACGGAAATCATAAGCGCAGGACCTCCTAAATTGTAGCCAAGCGCAATAAAGATAATCCCAGCCCCTACTTCACCGCGTGTAAACATACCGATCGACAGTGCCAGACGTTCGCGCTTCCGCCTTTCCCGATAGAAAAACAGCGGGAACAGTTTCCCGATATTGGACAGGAACGAAACAATCACGACATGCAGGATGATCACTGGCCAGGACATCATCGGCTGTGCTCCGGTTATCGTTGTCGCCTTTGCAGACTGCACGGCGAAGTCCACTCCGAAAAAGACCGGCATGCTGACTCCTACCAAGAACATAAAGAGGAATGAGACAGCCGTCGCCACATTGTGCTCAACCTTCGTATCGATATGCTTATGTCGCATCACCATACCTAATACAAACGCAGGTAACAGAACCTCGATATGAATGCTGGCATCTTCACCATAGAAGTATTTGGACACCAAATAAACAACCTGCGTGATCCCGCAGGTAAAGACTGCATAAAAAAGAATTGCCTTCCAGTCCTGCCGCATGTCATAACTGCCCATCTTTCTCCATCCGATGATCAACAGGACCATCACGATCAGAATGATAACACCCAACTGCCAGCGCAAACCTACCATCATGATCTGCAAAGGTATCATCAACAGGATTGTGTCGAGGTCGTCGAAGATCGCCAATACCTGTACCTTCTTGTATACCCAGGAAGATTTCAACCCTGCCGCCGCCAACATCGTAAACAATATACCTGCCGAAGTCGGGGCTGCAAACCGGCTCAACAAAAGGTTTTCTTTCCAAGCTTCTCCACTGTTCCAGTAAATATCGGGAAGCAACACGAACATATAATATAAAGCCACGAAGATCCAGGGGAAAGCAGCCGTCGCCATTGCAATAAAATAATCTTCGGTATAGGACCGCCAACAGCTTTTATCCATTTCGAACTCCCGCCCCACATTTATCATGATAAAGGCCAGGCAGACATACAACAGGGTATTGGAGACCGTCTTCACCGACGAATACCCCTCACCTACCATCGCCGGCAGGAATTGAGATACAACCAGTCCCAACATCAGAAAAAAAGAAAATAAAAGAATCTTCTTCATTATTTACAAATTGTTTTTGTTTAGAATTATAATAATATAACAACTTACTTAAAATTCGGTTCTGGGAATATAGACACTTTCCACCTTTAATAACCGCGCTTTCAAACGTTCGGCCTCCCCTTTGCGAATACGAAGAGTCATTTCACAATCCATTTCAAACTTTTGGGAGACGATCACTGGATTCTCTTCCTTGACAATGCGCATGATTCCGTTCAGATAAGGGTATTCGAACGCAATGGTGATATCTTCATCAACAGTGCGCTCTTCTATCTCGGCAGCAGCTATTGCTTCGGCGGCGGCTGTCCGGTAAGCAACAATCAAACCGCTCGTCCCTAATTCGATTCCGCCGAAATAGCGGATCACGACGATCAGGATATCTGTCAACCCGTTCGAGTTGATCTGTCCCAGAATCGGTTTGCCGGCAGTACCCGACGGCTCTCCGTTATCGTTGGCACGAAAATTCTTCCGCTCGTGTCCCAGCATATAGGCATAGCAGACGTGGCGGGCATCATAGTATTTCTTCTGGTACGCCTCCAGATGCACTTTAATCTCTTCCAAGGTACGAACCGGGAGAGCGATGGCAATAAATTTGCTTCGTTTCTCGGTATATGTTCCCTCCGAGACTTCAGTGATGGTCTTATAGGTGTCTTCTGTCATGATATCCGGAATCTTTTTTTGATGGTTCAAGCTATACCCAGTAATTGTACCTCAAAAATCAAAGTTGAAAAAGCCGGAATCGGGCCACTGGTACGTGTGCCATAGCCCATATTATAAGGGATGTAGACGATCCAGTGATCTCCCACCCGCATCTTTTGCAGAGCAATCTGCCATCCTTCGATAACCTCGTTCAGACGAAAAGCTTCGGGACAGTTCCGCTTCCAGGAATTATCAAATTCACGTCCATTGATAAGAGTGCCCTTGTAATGAACCGACACCACACTGTTGGAACGGGGCGTGGCTGCGCCGGTACCTTCCTCCAAAACCTTATATAATATGCCGCATGGCAATTCGTGTACATCCGCTTCGGTGCGTAATGTCTGCATGAATTGTTCGTTCTGCAATTTGTATTCTTCTTTTCGTCCCATATCTGTTTCCTGATAATAATTACTTCGGCGGCAAAGATACGGAAAAACGTACATATTTGAATAGTCCGGAACACAAAACGAGTTCACCACAAATTACACGGATTAACACAGAATGAAATTAATCAGCAGATAACCAGAGATATTTAT
>OGKW01001553.1_pt1 | contig 13145 bp, 10 predicted proteins | sample 1572601 | NCBI WGS metagenome assembly OGKW01 (sample SAMEA2581875, study PRJEB24529) | metagenome | biome: Human gut stool | place: China | collected 2011
GGTGATTGTCGGCAACGCTTATGCCCAGACCTGCGGCGCTCAGCCTTCGTGCTCTGATTTGGGATATACTTATACCGGAAGCACCTCTGACTGTCTCAGCCCTGCCCTCAAGTGCCCTTTTAACACCTCCTATTTTAACTGCACTAAAAAAGCTGATACATTTTATCAATTTAAATTAAATTGGGCTTGGGCATCAGATATTCCGGGAAAACAGGATTGGCCGGCTTATCAAAACGGAATTGTTATCGGACATGCTCATGACATTAAAAATTATGGCGCTTTTATCATCATCAACGGCAAAAAAATCGGTTCGTTAACCGGTGACGTAACACAACGGTCCTTTTTCTATTTCAATATCTCAGAGGGTGACAGGATAACTATAGATGCAGATGACGTACATGCTACTTTCGTTCCTTATTACGGCAGTTAAAAAAAAGCTCCCCAAAGGGAGCTTTTTTTAACTCAGAAAATATTCCCGCAAATAAGCCGGCAGATCTGCAATATTAACGCGATGCTGTTCCATTGTGTCACGATCGCGGACGGTTACGGATTCCGGTTGGTTTTCAATGGTTTCAAAATCGACCGTCAGGCACAGCGGGGTACCGACTTCATCGTGGCGACGGTAGGCTTTGCCGATATTTCCGGTATTTTCCAACGCAACGCGCCCAATCCCCAGTTTAAGCAGATTTTTTTTGATTTCATGGCATTTGGCCATTATCTGCTCGTTATTCTTTTTCAACGGAATAACCGCGACCTTTATCGGCGCAAGATGTTTCTTCAGTTTCAAAACAATACGGCTGTTGTTATTGCCGAGATCTTCCTCTTCATAAGCTTCGGTCAAAACAGCCAAAACGCCGCGATCAACCCCCATCGAAGGTTCAATCACAAAGGGAACGACCCAAGAATTGCTGTCATCATCACGAATGCACAACTTGGTGGTAGATTCACTGTTGGGATGACAGTGCGAGGTCAGATTTAATTCATCCTGCCCTTTGGTATGGTTGCCGAGGTCATAATCGGTGCGGTTGGCTATGCCTTCCAGTTCTTCCATACCGTGAGGGAACTGATATTCAATGTCATAGCAGGCTTTGGCATAGTGAGCCAAATCTTCTTTCGGCGTGGTATAAATATTAATGTGCTCGCGCGGCAGTCCCTGCTCTTCCCACCATTTGATCCGGGCTTCTTTCCACATTTCATGCCATTTTTCGTCTTCGCCGGGCATAACAAAATATTCTAGCTCGGCCTGTTCAAACTCCCTGACGCGGAAGATAAAGTTGCGCGGTGTGATTTCATTGCGGAAAGATTTGCCGATTTGAGCAATGCCGAACGGCAGCTTGCGCGAGGTGGAATCAACCACGTTTTTAAATTGGGTAAAAATTGCCTGTGCGGTTTCCGGACGCAGATAAGCCAGATTTTCCGCATTATCAACCGGGCCGACCGTCGTCTTGAACATCAGGTTAAACGGACGGGGTTCGGTCAAATCTGTCGAGCCGCAATTCGGGCACTTTCCGTCTTTAATGTGGTCAGCGCGGAAACGCCCTTTGCATTTGCGGCAGTCGGTCATCGGGTCAGAGAAAGTGTCTTCATGGCCGGAATAATGCAAAACCTTGCGGTTAGTCAAAATAGCGGCATCCAGTCCTTCGATATCATCACGTTCATAGACCATTGCCCGCCACCAGGCCGCTTTCAGGTTGTTCTTCAATTCTACGCCTAACGGACCATAGTCATAAACCCCCTGCATGCCGCCGTAGATATCGGCATTCTGAAAAATAAAGCCACGGCGTTTACATAAGGAGACCAGCTGGTCCATTGTCTTTGCAACCATTTCGAAATTTCCTCTTTTTAAAACTAGTAAAAAATTAACTTCTTACTTGTATAATAATAAATTCCAAAAAGCAAGCGGAGATAATCAAAAATGCAAAATAATAAGACTAAAGTCGCTCTGATTTATGACTTTGATGAAACCCTGAGCACTCAGTATATGCAGGACTTTTGCCTGATTCCGCAATTCGGGATGACGCCGGACGAGTTCTGGGCCAAGGCCAACCAATGGTCGCGTGAAAACGGCGCCGACCAAGTGACCGGCAGTATGTATTATTTTATGAAAACAGCCAAAGAAATGGGCATTCGCCTGACGAAAGAAAATCTGAAGGAATGCGGGAAAGGCGTGATTTATTTTCCCGGCGTTCTGGAATGGTTTGAGCGGATTAACCGTTTCGGCGCTTCGCTTGATTTGGAAATCGAACATTACATCATATCATCAGGCTACGAAGAGATTATGGCCGGAACCGAAGTCAGCAAGTATTTCAAAGATATTTTTGCCTGTTCTTATGCCTTCGGTGCTGACGGCACTCCGGTTTGGCCGGCACGGGTCATCAATTACAGCATCAAAACCCAATATCTCTCAAAAATCAACAAAGGTCTGGGCAAAAACGATGACGTTGCAGTAAATGAATTTACACCCGATGAAGAGCGCCCCATTCCGTTCAAACGGATGATTTATTTCGGCGACGGAATGACCGACATCCCGTCAATGAAACTGACAAAAGAGCGCGGCGGCAACGCCATTGCCGTATATGACCAAAGCGCAACCAGCAAACAAAAAGCTCTGCGGCTGCTGGTTGACAACCGTGTCAACTTTGCGCTGCACGCCGATTATCGGGAAAATCACGAATTGGATCAGGTGGTTAAAACCATTCTGGACAGGATCGCCACGGAAAGAGACCTCGACATTCTCAAGGCTCGCGAAGAAAAGAAAAAACAGCTGCTGAAATAAAAGTGAAAACCTTTTTTGCAAAGGCAAAGAAAAAAGTCTTGCAATAATAAAAATTTTAGCATAAATATAAGCCTGCAGACGTTATCGATCTGCCCGGCAGCTTACCGGCCGGAACATATTGGGGTGTCGCCAAGTGGTAAGGCATCGGCTTTTGGTGCCGACATTCGTTGGTTCGAATCCAGCCACCCCAGCCATAGTCCAGAAATCGTCAGAAATGGCGATTTTTTCTTTATAAATCAACAACTTGACCGAGTCCGAAAATTTATGTTGATATAGGCTATAATACGAATCATCTTCGGACTACTTTTTATAACTTTCCTTATTTTTCAATAAGTTAAACAAATTTAAGTATTCCATATATTTTGGGATTTTTCTGCATATTCTAAATAATCATTATATTTTTGCATCAATATATTATTTACATATTGCTCCATATATGCAAAATCAGGTTCATCTTTATTATTAACAGGGAGCAATATTTTTTCTCTTGATATGCGAAGGTCATTTATTTCCCTGTTGAAATTATATTTTTGTGACCATCTATTAGTCATTGCAGCAATAAACAAATAAATGTTTCTATTAAAGTTATCATTTTTAAGATGTGTTACATGATCACTGGCAACATACTCAAAAGGTTCATAAAAACTTGCCCCAACACTTCCACTATTGGCCACACTTAAACAATTTTGATATTTTCTCATTTTAGAAGAATCATATTGAATGAAATTATCCACACCATTGTTCATAGCGGTTGATGATACATATGGGACATTTCCTGAAACCTGCTTATCTTTAATAAGTCGCTTTCCTCTTTGTATAGACGGAAATATATCAACAACAAAAAACTCTTTCCATTTTTTGCTATGCAGAGAGATTATCTGTTCTGTTCTGTTCTGTTCTGTTCTGTTCTGTTCTAATTTAACTTTTGCATAGTCAATATATTCCTGTCGTTTTCTATGCATTATTTCTTTTATATAATCTTCCATAAATTGATAATCAGGAAAATTATTATTTGAAGGCAACAATATTTTTGTTCTTGCCAGTCTTCCTAATGTTGCTCCATTACCACCCCAACTAAATTTTCTTAATTGTGTTTTTAATAAACGCACAATAAACAAAGCATTATATTGATTTAGATAACGATTTGAAAGCACTTGAATATTTTGTCCTGTATAAAATAAATGAGGTTGATAAAATACTGTTTGAGTGTCTAAACCAATAGTAATAATGTTGCCTTTATTCATTTTATATTTATGACTTTGCTTTTCGCCAACAAAGAGAGAAATACCATTATTTACATCGCTACGAGTTATGTATGGAATATTGGACACATCGCCATCTAATAGTTTATTTTTATCAATACCACTGAAAGAAGCACACAAATCAAATATACCTTCTTTCCCTCCAATAAAAAACTCTTTCCATTCTCTATCTGTTAGTTTCATCGGTATTCTCCTCAAACAGATATTTACGTCCCTGCATTATCATTGAAAATTCAAACGTTAAATAATCTCCAACTGTTTTTTCAAAATCAGCATCAGTCGGAATTTCATCATTAAAATAATAAAAACTATGCAACCACTCATCCGTATCTTCAACAGTCGTTTTGACACAGAACTTCGTATCGGCATCCATTCTATCAAACCAAACATCCAATAAATGTTGTTTTTTATCTTTTGCCGATTCTGTTTCCAATAGTCCAATATGTGGGGCAACCTTATAACCATCATTCTCAAAGTTAACAAACTTACAAATATGGTCTTTTTTGTGTGGAATATGGGCCGTAAAAATAGCAATACACGGCATTGTGCCAACTCCATAAAAAGTATCCTTATTTAGGGTTATTACCCCTTCTAATGTATGATGTTTTAAAATATTGACCTTTATTGCTTGTTCTTCTTTGGACTTTCCTGTCATTGATGATTGCGGAACAATTACCGCACACCTGCCGCCCTTAACCAAAGAATCTAATAAATGCTCCACAAACGATATTTCATATAATGACGGATTTTTCTTTGACCCCTGACTATATGGTGGGTTCATCATTCCCACATTACATTGCTTTAATTGTAATTTTTTAGGGTCTTGTTCCAAAAAATCATCATTGATTAAATTACTTTTTCCATCCCCTCGCAAAATCATATTGGTTGTCGCTATGGCAAACATATATGATTGCAACTCAAAACCGTGCAATTGTTCCTGACGGATATGCTCTATTAAATTTTGATTATTACCCGCTTTTATAAACATATGATGCATTGCTGCAATGAGAAAACCTGCCGTTCCGCAACACGGATCTAAAATATAATCATCAGCCTGAATATCCAACAAATCACAAAACAACTGCGTAATGTGTTTTGGAGTTAAAATAATACCTAAACTTTGGCCATCACCACCGCTATAACTCATAAACTCGCCATAAAAACGCCCCAAATAATCTTCTGGTGACTGAATGCATTTTATGCATTTATAAATTTTCTCATATAAAAACTCTGCGTAATATTTAAGAGGCGTTTTACCTAATGTCTTATTAACTTCATTTAATTTTTGGGAATCTTTAATTATAGAAAACTGTGATAATATTTTATCTCGCTTTACATCTGGCGATACTCTCACTCGCTTTAAATTATCCTGTATGGCATCATATATTTTTTGCCCGTCAGTCTTAACGGTATCTCCTTTCAAACTACCAATAGAGAAATTACCTTGTTCTGCTTCATCTAAAGCTAATAAAATACCTGACACGACAAGCGGTTTATCTGTATCTTTCAAATTTCCATAATTTCTTAAATCTTCGTGTAATTCTGCTGCATCTTTTAGTATTTCAGCCGTTTCTTTTTCTATGTTGGTTTCTTCTTTTAATATCTCGTGCGTATAGTAACCAATAATATTATTTTCATTAAAACTAATAAAAGACTCAACTTCGGGAAGTTCTCTATAATACTCCGTATTATCAACAAAGACAGGGCTTATTTTATGACGTTTTTTATCACCCGATATACCAAATGCAATAATTTTTTTATAGGATGTATGTCTTGTTAAATGTTTAGCATAGAATAAGGCACCATTTACAGCATAGTCGGTAATAGACTGTACATCCTGACAAATAACATCACCATCTTTTTTAATATGCTTGCATAAATCCGCTTTATCTTCAATAACTAACAAAAAATCTTTTACAACACCCACATATTCAGGAAATCCCGTTTTTCCTGTTCCTCTTTTGGAAGCGGTTTTCAGTGCTTCATCAATTTCTTTGATAGAACAACCTTGTGGATCTAATTCAATATCTGCTTCATTTAATAAATCATAAACCCATAAATCTGTTTTTGCTTCCTTTTTTGCCATATCATTAATCCTATAAATACAATCTATTTTAATTATTGATAGCAAAAACACCTTAAAATTTTGATAACACTTAAATTATGAATATTAATAAATTAGTCTGCGAATTGCGAAACCACCCCAGCCAAGTATATGAATAGCTCGTTGAAATAACGAGCTATTTTTTTGATTTTTACTAGTAAGCTGCTAAATGATACAGCAAGATGACACAGCAGATGACTCAAAATCATACTAGCTAAAAATTGAATTTCTTCATCTGATACTTTCTCTTTTCTTAAAGGCAACGATAATTAAGCTACCATAAATAATTAATGGTAAAAAAAAGAGTATTGCTCCAAGAATGGCATTTCCTAGACTGCCAAGTGTTAAGATAATATTTTTTTGTTTAAACAAAAAATACAAATAAACAAATATATATAATAACCATTCAGGAATTATTACTTGCCAAGATAAGGCTTGGTATAAATAATTTTTTCCATAAATTTTCAACCCTGAGTAGAGAGGAACGGCTAAAATATAAAAACAGATGATTGTAAATGTTTCATAACGACATGGGGCTTGTTCATCTTTTCTAAACCAATGAAAATAGTTATTCCAACCAAATTCCAAATAGTTTTGAATTTGAGCCCCCCAAGCAGGAGTAATACAGATTTCGCCACTTTGATGATCATTCGTCATCATTGTTCCCCATAATAGAGACAAAACAATAATCAGTAGCTCTAGTATAATGTATTTTGCTATTTTCATTGTTTTCTCTTTTTATTTGCTTTTTAATTTCATTATATGCAAGTTACATCCAGATATTATAAATACAGAACAAATAATAAAAGGAACAAATAGCAACAATACCCCGATTAAAGCATTTATGAAACTATAACTTGTTAACACTAGACCTGGCTGCCAAAATAACCATATCATAAAATAAAGCAATGTAAAATATATATTCTGAAATAACAAATTTATATTTGAGTGTTATTGAAAGCTTAAACATTCCATACACCTTTAACAAAACATATGCCGGAAAACAGCTTAAAAAATATAAACACCATGCCGCAAAAGTTATACGGCAAGGTGCTTGTTCTATTTTTGAAAACCATTGAAAATAGTTATTCCAGCCTAATTCCAGATAGTCACCAATATTTATTCCATAATTTGCTGTTAGGCATGTTTCTCCAGGTTTGAGCATTGAGATAAAAAATAAATCTCCCCAAAACCAAGCGGCGATAATAAATATTAGTTCCAGAATGACATAAAATAAAATTTTCATTATTTTCCTTTTTTTGATTTAATTTTTGGCATTTCCAATGGGTTATTCCAAGATTTATTTTTATAATATTCTTTTGCCCGAGCACCATAATCATTTACTTCTTTTAATCCTGTACCATTCCATAAAGTAGCGATTTTGGCAATATTTTTATCAGGAACAGCATCATATATTGATTTAAGAACCCTTACACCTAGTTCTATGTTTTGCTCAGGATCATTAACATCATATTGTTTTCCTTGAATATTAAATGGACTGCGGCAGAATTTATAAAAATTCTAAGAAGAACAGAATCTTAGAAAACAAATAGAAGGCGTTATCAGGAAAATAAATTCGTTTCAGATTGACCTTTTCTTTGTTTTTTAGCTTTAGTATAAGCGACGATTAAAGAAATTATGGCGGACAGAAGTGCCAATACAGCCAGGCCGAACAGCAAATATTTCAACAAAGAAACTGATATGTCTGCATTGCACAGTCTGTCATCGAAACAGCATTATGATACAGAGGGAATATTTCAAATCTATAAAAAAAATTGACAAAAAGACTCTAAAAATATTGCGTCTTTGATGAAAATTTGTTATTTTTATTATATATATTCAAGCAGGTAAGGTTGGAGATTGGCGATGAGTTTGAAAACAAAAGCAGCGATTGCGTTAAGTGTTATGTCTTCATGGTTCGGAACATCCGCAGCGCAAAACAGCGGAGAGCCGGAGAAACCGGACAGCGTCAAACGTTCCGAGCTGATTGCCAAACCGGCTGCCGACAAAGCGGCAAAAACCTTTACCGAATTTCATTCCGTTCAGGAAAATCCGGACAGCATTCAACCGGCAAGCATTGCGGAAATTCCGGATAGTGTTCAGGCGAGGATTGAACAAGAGCGCAAAGCGTTTCAAGACAGCATCATTTTGGAAAAGAAGCATGCCAATTTAAAAGCTTCCGAGAAGCTTATGCTTTATGTTATTGCCCATTTTGAAGGAATGAAAAGCCGGGCCTATTATGACAAAGCCGCCAAAATCTGGACAATTAATCTCGGCAACACCATTCGACCTGACGGCAAGCCGGTGAGACCGGGCGATTGTATCCGCACGGAAGAGCAGGCTTTGGAATATGTAAGCGCCCACATTGACAACAAGATGTCGGAAGATATGGTCAAATACCTGCCGCTGGACCAGATGACACAAGCCGAAATCGCCATTATGGGAAGTTTGTTCTACAATTGCGGCACCGGTATTTTGCACGACAGGAAAGGCAACCCCAAACAGTTTGCCCTGACGGCATCCGAATATTTTACGACACGCGGCGACAGCATCAGCAAAGAATTTGACAAGGCGTTTATGAATTACTGCCATGTAAAAGGTTCCGTCAACAAAGTGCTGCAGGAACGGCGCAAGAATGAACTGACTTTTCTGCACGGGGAAGTGCAGATTACGGTTGATGAGCAAACCAATATCGACGAGAATATCGTTAATTTGAAAAATGCCACGCTTGGCAGTTTGTACGGCTGCCGCGGAGACCCGGAAACAATTATGGAACGTTTCAGCGAAGAATCGCGCTATCATTGTCCGACAGATTCTCTGAAAGTCGCAATTGACCGAGAACTGGCTCAAAAGACTTATGTTAAGCGGGCCCGGCCGACACCTCGTCCGAAAACGACCGCTCAAAAAAGGCCTTCCTCCCGGAGCCGCGGCGGCAGATAATATTACAAACCCCGGAAAATACCGGGGTTATTTTCATCCACAAAAAACAGGCTTTGCACTTCAGAGTGCAAGGCCTGTTTTTCACATATTTAAATTTTTTCTTTGACAATAGCGGAAATTTTTCCGTCTTCCGCCGACCACAGAACCGTTCCGGCTTTTTTGGCAGAGACAAACCCTGCACGGCTCAGCCGTTTGATTCCCTGCCCGTCAACCGAGCAATAACCGGAAAAATCATCCGTTTTGACCAGCAGAATTATCTTCCCCTTATGGTTGATAATATGCATTTCCTGACATCCCGACATAATCGGTTCGTCTTTGCCGGTTTCATCCAGCTGATACAGCTTATTCTGTTTGGTAATGCTGTATCCGCAGGCCATGGGCCAAATTCCGTCTTTGACTCCTTCGGTAGCCGAGCGAATTGTCAGGCTGTCCAAATCAAATGCGCGGTGAGCACCGTCAACGATTGTCTCCAGATAGCGCCGTTCTCTCTCATCAGCCGTTACCGGATAGTAGCGGTGGATGGCAAAAGAATCACAACGCGTCAAAGACTGGCCGTTGTTGCGGTAAAGCGCGATGTTGTCTCCGGTTCGGGCTATGATAAAGAAGGCGTTTCCGTCAATTTCATCATAGTCTTCAATTGCCAGAGAAGACCCGAGACTGTCACACAGCTGAAGCTTTCCGGCTTCTGTTTTTTTAATGATTAAACCTTGACCGATCGGGGTTCCCTCAACAGTCTTTCCACTCTCTCCACGGCAGCTTGCAAAAAGTGCCACACCAGCCAGAACGCATCCGACCCAAAAGATTTTTTTCATAATTAAATAAAGTTTAGGTGAAACAAAAAAATATCTTAATACTAAATTTTATTGAACATACAATAACATAAACGAAACAGAATGTCGACAAAATTTTCACAGTTTTTCTAAAATTTCACATTTACTCGGCTGCAAAAAACTTGATCGGCCGCCGGTTTTATTTTATGTTCGGAACAAAGCAACTGATTGAGGTTTATGATGGACGACAAATATATTCAACTTTCGCAAAAGCAGACGGAAAAAGCCCGGATGGTCATTTCCTCACTGAACCTTATTGAGATTTGGGAGAAAGCCGGAGCAACGATCAATCCGGTCGGTTCTTTCAGAATCGGTGTTTTGGCCAAGCACCGCGACATTGATTTTCATATTTACACCGACAGTTTGGACATTGGCCGGAGCTTTGCGATTATAGCCGAGCTTTGCCGTCACAAAGGCATAAAGAAATGCACTTTTGCCAATTTGGCGGAAACCGACGAATGCTGTTTTGAGTGGCATCTTTATTATGAAGACGATGAAGCGCAAACCTGGCAGATTGACCTGATTCAAATAAAAAAAGGCTCTTTCTATGACGGCTATTTTGAAAAAACAGCCGAAAAAATAATCGCCGCCATGACCGAAGAACAGCGCAAAACAATCCTGCGCTTGAAATTTGAAACGCCGGACGAACTTAAAATAAGCGGCATTGAATATTACAAAGCGGTTATTCAGGACGGCGTGCAAACCTCGGAAGATTTGCTGCGCTGGCGGCAGACACACCGCTTTGACGGCATCATTGAATGGTAACCTCCCTGTTTCAATGTTGCCTCACCTAAAGTCTGGCTTCAGAAAAGATGATTTGCTCCAAATAAAATTATGGATCCGACGTTTTTGATTAATGACTTATAAAACCTTTTCGGATATAATAATTTCGTTATTAATCAGGAGAGGATGATACTATGAAGAAATTGTTTTTCAGTATGCTATTCTCTGTCTTAGCGATTAATTCGGCAATGGCAGCAGCGGGGACTCCTGCGGCGCCTGCGACTACCGGCTTCTGGAGTCATTTTGAAGGGATGAATGCCCTGACCGTGGTTTTTGCAAGCTTGTGTATTTTTGCGATTGCTTATCGCTTTTACGGAGTATTTATTGCAAATAAAGTCTTACGCCTGGATGCCAACCGCACCACACCGGCGGTAAAATATGCCGACGGGCATGACTATGTCAAAACCAACAAAAACGTTTTATTCGGACATCACTTTGCCGCAATTGCAGCCGCCGGACCGCTGGTCGGACCGGTTTTGGCCGCTCAGTTCGGTTTTATGCCCGGAGCCTTGTGGATTCTCATCGGCTGCGTTTTAGGCGGCGCCGTTCACGATATGGTGGTTATTTTCGCCTCCGTCCGCCACAAAGGCGAGAGTCTGGCAACCATTGCCGAAAGAGAAATTGACCCGTTTACCGGAACAATCGCCGGGTTTGCGGTTTTGTTTATTCTTATTCTGACACTGGCCGGTTTGTCTCTGGCCTGCGTCAGCGCCATGCATAATGCGCCGTGGTCGCTGTTCATTGTTGCGATTACCATGCCGATTGCCATTCTGATGGGTCTGATTATGCGCTATAAAGAAAACGGCGTTATGCTGGCCAGCATCATCGGCATCACCCTGCTGGTTATCGGTATTATCTCGGGGCATGGCCTGATGCAGGAAGATGTTTTGGGCTGGATGTTCAACTGGGACAAAGACACCGTTTCAATCGCCATTCCTCTGTACGGCTTTATTGCTTCGGTTCTGCCGGTCTGGCTGCTTCTGGTTCCGCGGGATTATCTGTCCACCTACCTTAAAATCGGTACAATTCTGATGCTGGCTCTGGGCATTATTTTCGTTCAGCCGGACATCATGATGCACATGTTTACCCCGTTTGACCAAGGCGGCGGCCCGGTTATCAACGGTCCGGTTCTGCCGTTTATTTTCATTACCATTGCCTGCGGCGCAATCTCCGGTTTCCATGCAATTATCGGCACCGGAACGACACCGAAAATGATCGGCAACGAAAGAGAAATTCTGTTTGTCGGTTACGGTGCAATGCTGACCGAAGGCTTTGTGGCGATTATGGCTTTGATTGCCGCCTGCACCATGATGCCGGGCGACTATTTTGCGATTAACGCCTCCCATGACGCTTATCAGGCTTTGCTGGCTGCGCACCCGAATTTTGCAGTAACCGATCTGCCCTATTATGAAGAGCATATCGGCCTTGACCTGCACGGACGCACCGGCGGTGCCGTTTCTCTGGCTGTCGGCATGGCTCACATCTTCCGCAATCTGCCGTATATGGACCATTTGGTTGCCTATTGGTATAACTTTGCAGTGATGTTTGAAGCCGTGTTTATTCTGACCGCCGTTGACGCCGGAACCCGCGTCGGCCGCTTTTTCCTGCAGGAAATGCTGGGCAAGGCTATGCCGAAATTCAACGATAAGGAATGGATGCCGGGCATTGTCATTACCAGTGCCGTTTTCACTTTCCTGTGGGGATATCTGGTTTACACCGGAAACATCAGCACCATCTGGCCGCTGTTCGGCTTAAGCAATCAGCTGCTGGCAGCCTGTGCTTTGATTGTCTGCACCACCATGCTGCTCCGCCTGAATCGCGGCAAATACACGCTGGCCGTTGCCATTCCGGGTATTTTCATGGTGGTTGTAACTTTCTGGGCCGGATATTTGCAGGTATTTGAACAATATCTGCCGAAAGACCAGAATCTGTTGGCTATCTTAGGCTGCATCGTCATGTTCCTGATGATTGTCGTTTTGGCCGGCGCTTTCCGCAAGTGGATTCAGCTTATGCGGATTAAGACGACGGTTAAAGACGCCTACGGCGAAGAAGTCAAGGCTCTGGCCGTTGAATAACGGTTCCGTCTGCAGATAAAAGCAAACCCCCGGCACAATCCGGGGGTTTGTTGTTTAATGGCAATCAATAACCAACGGCAAACCAGCTGACATAACCTTGACGACGACCTGTATCATTAGAATCCACATAGCGAATTTTAAAGGAAGAAGTTGATATTCCGACAGCCATAGCAACATAGTTCGTATCATTAGAATGGTTAGTCGGCTGTTCATAAGGTGTAAGAATCACAGTTGCCGGGACAGAAGAGAAAGATTTATTGAAATACACCGTCATATCACTATTTGTCGTAACGTTTACTTTCCCGCCCTGAAAGATCAGACCGGTACCTTTGTCTTTGTACCACCAGTTACTGCTGTTTTTGGAATATTCGGAAA
>OGKW01001554.1_pt1 | contig 13145 bp, 10 predicted proteins | sample 1572601 | NCBI WGS metagenome assembly OGKW01 (sample SAMEA2581875, study PRJEB24529) | metagenome | biome: Human gut stool | place: China | collected 2011
GCGGCCAACGCATCGACGTGGGGCTCGACGCCAACGAAAGTCCCTACGACAACGGCGTCAACCGCTATCCCGATCCGCGCCAGCAGCGGTTGCGGGAAGTGCTCGCCGCACGCAAGGGGGTCGCCACCGACCGTATCTTCATCGGCAGCGGCAGCGACGAGGCGATCGATCTGGCCTACCGCATCTTCTGCCGGCCGGGCATTGACAACGCGGTCTCGATCGCACCGACCTACGGCATGTACCGCGTCGCCGCCGACATCAACGACGTCGAGATGCGCGAGGTCCCGCTCGGCGCAGACTTCTCGCTTCCGGCCGACGCCCTGCTGGCGGCCGCCGACGAACGCACCCGCCTGCTGTGGCTCTGCTCCCCGAACAATCCCACGGGCAACGCCTTCCCGGCGGCCGGCATCGAACGGCTGCTCCGCGAATTCGACGGCATGGTCGTCCTCGACGAAGCCTACATCGACTTCGCCGCCGGGCCGGGATTCCTCGCGCGCCTCGGCGAATTCGGGAACCTCATCGTCCTGCAAACCCTCTCGAAGGCGTGGGGCATGGCAGGGCTTCGCCTCGGGCTGGCATTCGCGTCGGAAGCCGTCGCCGGACTTTTCGCACGCGTGAAATATCCCTACAACATCAACAGCCTCGCGCAGCAGGCCGTCGCCGAACGGCTCACCGAAGACATCGCCCCGCAGGTGGCCGAAATCCGCGCCGAGCGCGACCGGCTCGCGCCGCAGCTCGCGGCCTGCCCCGCCATCGGGCGGGTCTACCCTTCGGATGCCAATTTCATTCTGGTCCGCACCCCCGATCCCGACTGCATGTACGACGCGCTGATCTCGGCCGGGGTCATCGTCCGCAACCGCTCGCGCATCCCGGGCTGCGAAGGATGTCTGCGCATCACCGTCGGAACCCCTGCGGAGAACGCCCGGATGATAGAAACCGTCAAAAACTTCCGATTATGAAAAAAGCCCTCTTCATCGACCGCGACGGCACGATCATCGCCGAACCCGCCGACGAACAGATCGACAGCCTCGAAAAACTCGCGTTCGTGCCCGGAGCCATCTCCGCCCTGAAGGCGCTCACAGGCCTCGGGTTCGACCTCGTGCTGGCCACCAACCAGGACGGGCTCGGCACGGACTCCTTCCCCGAGGATACCTTTTGGCCGGCCCACGAAAAGATGCTCTCGACGCTGCGGGGCGAGGGCGTCGCGTTCGACGACCAGCTGATCGACCGCACGTTCGAGGCCGACGCCGCCCCCACGCGCAAACCCCGGACAGGGATGTTCGGCCGCTACACGGGCGGCGAATACGACCTCGCGGCGAGCTACGTCATCGGCGACCGTGCAACCGACGTCCTGCTGGCCCGCAACCTCGGGGCGCGGGGCATCCTGCTCGCTCCCCCCGCCGAAGGGCTGCGGATGCTGGAGGAAGCCGGCGCCGCCGACGCCTGTGCGCTGGTCACCGACTCATGGAGCGAAATCGCCGAATTCATCCGCCGCGGCGAACGCCGGGCCGAAATCCGGCGCGAGACCCGCGAGACGCAGATCACCGTCCGCCTCGACCTCGACGGCCGCGGGGATTTCAACGGCCAAATCTCCACGGGCCTGCGCTTTCTGGACCACATGCTCGCGCAGATCGCCCACCACGGCGGCGTCGCGCTGGCCGTCGACGCGCGGGGCGATCTGGACATCGACGAACACCACACGATGGAGGACGTGGCCATCACGCTGGGCGAGGCCGTCGACCGCGCGCTGGGCGCGAAGGCCGGGATCGCCCGCTACGGCTTCGCCCTGCCGATGGACGACTGCCGGGCGCTGACGCTGCTCGACTTCGGGGGCCGCATCGACTTCGAGTGGGACGCCTCGTTCCGCCGCGAGCGGGTTGGCGACGTTCCGACCGAAATGTTCCGCCACTTCTTCCACTCGTTCGCATGCGCCGCGCGGTGCAACCTCCAAATCTCGGCCCGCGGCGACAACGACCACCACAAGGCCGAAGCCGTCTTCAAGGCCTTCGCCCGCGCCCTGCGCATGGCCGTGGCGCACATCCCTTTCGATTACACCGTCCCCAGCAGCAAAGGAGTCCTATGATAGCCGTCGTCGATTACGCCACGGGCAACCTGCGGTCGGTTGCCGACGCCCTTCGCCGCGCAGGGGCCGAATTCACGCTCACGGCCGATCCCGCCCTGCTGCGCGGGGCCGACAAAGTGATCCTCCCGGGAGTCGGCGAGGCCTCGTCGGCCATGTCGCAGCTCCGCGAGCGGGGACTCGACACGGTGATCCCCTCGCTCACGCAGCCCGTCCTGGGCATCTGCATCGGCATGCAGCTGATGTGCCTTTCGAGCGAGGAGGGCGACGCCCGCTGCATGGGCATCTTCCCGACGCAGGTCCTGCGGCTTCCGGCCACGGCGGCCGACGGCGCGCGGCTCAAAGTCCCCCACGTGGGCTGGGACACAATCACCTCGCTCCACTCGCCGCTGTTCGACGAAACGGCCGGGGAAACCTATGTATATTACGTCCACTCCTTCGCCGCCGAACCCTGCGCCGCAACCATCGCCACGACCGACTACGGTCGCCCGTTCAGCGCGGCGCTCGGGAGCGGCAACTTCTTCGGCACGCAGTTCCACCCCGAAAAAAGCGGTGCGGCGGGCGCGCGGATTTTACTCAATTTTCTAAACCTCTGACACCATGATCGAAATCATACCCGCAACGGACATCATCGGCGGCCAATGCGTGCGCCTCACGCAGGGCGACTACGCCAGCCGGAAGACCTACTACCGCGACCCGCTCGAAGCGGCGCTCCGCTTCGAGGAGGCGGGTATCCGCCGCCTGCACATGGTCGACCTCGACGGCGCGAAGGCCTCGGAGCCGCGCAACCTCGCCGTGCTGGAACGCATCGCCGCGCGAACCTCGCTCGAAGTGCAGTACGGCGGAGGCATCAAGAGCCGCGAGGCCCTGCACAGCGTCTTCGACGCCGGAGCGCGCCGCGCCATCTGCGGCAGCGTCGCCGTCCGCCGGCCCGACCTTTTCGCCGCATGGCTCGCGGAGTTCGACCCCGGGCGGCTGATCCTCGGGGCCGACGTCCGCAACGGCGCGGTGGCCATCGAGGGTTGGCTGGAAAGTTCGACGCTCTCGGCCCCCGAGCTGATCGGGCGATTCATTCCGCAGGGACTTACGCAGGTTATCTGCACCGACATCTCCCGCGACGGCATGCTCTGCGGCCCCTCGGCAGCCTTCTACGCCGACCTGCAAGGCCGCTTCCCGACGGTGGAGATCACCGTCAGCGGCGGCATCTCTTCGATGTCGGACATCGAAGAGTTAGACCGGCAGGGCCTGCGGAGCGTCATCGTCGGCAAAGCCCTCTACGAAGGGCGCATCACCCTCAAAGACCTCGCGCGATGCTTGCCAAACGCATAATCCCCTGCCTCGACATCCGCGACGGACAGACCGTCAAGGGCATCAACTTCGTGGGACTGCGCCAGGTCGGCGACCCCGTGGAGCTGGGTGCGAAATACGCCGCCGAAGGGGCCGACGAACTGGTCTACCTCGACATCAGCGCCTCGGAGGAGGGACGCCGCACCTTCACGGAGCTGGTCGCGCGCATCGCCGCGCGCATCGACATCCCGTTCACCGTCGGAGGCGGCATTTCGTCGGTCGACGACGCCTCCAGGCTGCTCGACGCCGGAGCCGACAAGATCACCCTCAACAGCGCCGCCGTGGCCAACCCCGCGCTGATCGACGCCATCGCCGCCAGATACGGCTCGCAGTTCGTCGTCGCGGCCATCGACGCCCGGACCGTCGACGGCCGCTGGGTCGTCACGACCCACGGAGGCCGACGCCCCACCCAGCGCGAACTCTTCGCCTGGGCCGCCGAGGCCTCCGACCGCGGCGCGGGCGAAATCCTCTTCACCTCGATGGACCACGACGGCACGAAGAACGGCTACCCGTGCGACACCTTCGCGCGGCTGGCGGAACTGCCCGTCCCGATCATCGCCTCGGGCGGCGCGGGCACGGCGGACCACATCGCCGACGTGCTGACCCTCGGCCGTGCCGACGCGGCGCTGGCCGCCAGCATCTTCCATTACAACGAGATTCCGATCCCCGTATTGAAGCGGGAGTTGAAGAAACGCAACATAAACGTCAGATTATAAAACCACTATGAAAATCGAAGGAAAACCGTTTTCGGCGTTCGACGCCGCAAAACTCCCCGGCGGACTCGTCCCCGCCGTCATTCAGGACGACCGCACCCTCCAGGTCCTCATGCTGGGCTACATGAACCGCGAAGCCTATGAAAAAAGCCTCGCCGAAGGCCGCGTCACGTTTTACAGCCGCTCGCGCCAGCGTCTCTGGACCAAGGGCGAGACCAGCGGCAACTGGCTCGACATCGTGTCGGTGGCCGCCGACTGCGACTGCGACACGCTGCTCATCCGCGTCATCCCCCACGGCCCGACCTGCCACACGGGGTCGAAAACCTGCTTCGGAGAGGCCGTGCCCGAAACCGAAGGTTTCATCCGCTACCTGCAAAGCGTCATCCGGGGACGTCACGCCGAGATGCCCGAAGGCTCCTACACCTCGAAGCTCTTCAACCGCGGCGTGAACAAGATCGCGCAGAAGGTCGGCGAGGAGGCTGTGGAGACCGTCATCGAGGCCGTGGCCCAGAACCGCGAGGCGATGATCTACGAGGCTTCGGACCTCGTCTACCACCTGCTCGTGCTGCTCGAAGCCACCGGATGCTCGATCGCCGACCTCGAAAAAGAGTTGGCGCGCAGGCACTCCTGACCCCTCCCGGAAGCGTTCCGACACCCGAAAAAGCCGCTTCTGGCGAAAGAATGTAACGAATTGTTTGCTTTTTTCGCCCGAAGCGCTTATTTTTGCAATCGAACACCGTCAGCATCAGCGTCAAAGACTGCATGAAAACCGTAATCACATCCGAATACGAAGCCCTGTTCCGCCAACATTTCCGGCTGGCGACGCTCTATGCCGAACGCATCGTCGGTTCGGCACACGAAGCCGAGGACATCGTGCAGGAGGTCTTCATCGCGCTGCTCGACGTCGATTTCAGCCAGATCCGCCAGAAGGAGAGCTATCTCTACCGCTGCGTGCGCAACGCGGCGCTCGACCACCTGCACGCCCGGATGAAGAACCGCTTCTACGACATCAACTCGAAGGAGACGGTGCGCCTGGCCGCCGAAGAGAACGCCCCCGGCGACGAACAGGCTATGATCGAGCAGATTGCGGCCATCTACCGCCGGATCGAGGCGCTGCCCGAACAGGGACGCCGCATCTTCAAGATGATCTGCATCGAGCACAAAAGCTACGTCGAGACGGCCCGCCTGCTTTCGCTCTCGCTCCACACCGTGAAGACCCACATGTCGCGCTCGTTCAAAGCCCTGCGCAAAATATCGATGTTCTTCCTCACGCTTTTTTAGGTCCCGGACAGCCGGAGTCCGCCCCCCCCCGAATCCGATTTTAATCCGACCCGATTTCGCCCCACCGCACCGAAAGGACGAAATCCCGATTCCGCTTTTGTGTTACAATCCGTAACCCACCTGCAAATTTTTCACAAAAAAACGCCGGCATTGTATGTCCGGCGTTCGTTTTTTCGGTCTATTCCATAGGAAACGTTGTTTCCGGCCACACCGACCAACCTGAAAACACGGAAAACGACATGAGTTTCGAAAACCAGATCAAAGAAATACTCAAAGCCCGCCTCGAGGGAACCGCCACCGAAGAGGAACTGGCGATCCTCCGGGAGTGGCTCGACCGCTCGCCGCAGAACCGGGAGTTGGCGGAACTGCTGGAGGAGTCGGCGGAGAACCTTCCGCTGCTGGGCCGGATATACGGCTACGACGAACAGCGCGTATGGGGCAACATCCGCAAGGCGGCCCGCAAGCGCCGGATGCGCATGCTGGCTGCCACGGCCCGGAAATACGCGGCGGTCGCCGCCATGGCGGCGCTGCTGGCCGGCGGCGGCTGGTGGACGCTCGGCCGCCGGGCCGAACGGCTCGCACGGCAGGCTTACATCGAGCAGCTGACGCCCGGGGTACGGGGCGCCGTGCTGACCCTTTCGTCGGGCGAGAACGTCGCGCTCGAAGCGGGCGGGCAGCGGATGCTCGTCGAACAGGACGGCACGCGCCTCGAGATCGCCGGCGAGGAGCTGGCCTACCACAAGGTGGAGGCCGAGCAGGAGATTCCGATGACGAACACCGTCACCGTGCCGCGCGGCAAGGAGTTCTCGCTCCGCCTCTCGGACGGCACGCAGGTATGGCTCAACTCCGAGTCGAGCCTCGTCTTCCCGGTCCGCTTCGGCGACGGGCCGCGCGAGGTGACCGTGACGGGCGAAGCCTACTTCGACGTGGCGCACGACGCCTCGCGGCGGTTCGTGGTCCACGCCGACACGGTTTCCGTAAGCGTCTACGGCACGGCGTTCAACATCTCGTCCTACGCCGACGAGGGCACGATCGAGACCACGCTCGTGAGGGGCAGCGTCGAGGTGCGGAGCGGACACCGCCGCGCAATGCTCCAGCCGGGCCAGCAGGCCCGCGTGGGGCGCGAAGGGGCTATCTTCGACGTGCGGCAGGTCGCCGCCGAAGATTACGCCGCCTGGACCCGGGGACTGTTCACCTTCAACGACGAGACGATCGCCTCGATATGCCGCAAACTCTCGCGCTGGTACGGCGTAGAGATCGTCCCGCGGGGCGTCGACGCCGACAAGGTGCGCTACACGGGCGTCGTGAAACGCTACGAAACCTTTGCCGAAATGGCCCGTCTGCTGGCGCGCACCGATCAGATACGCGCCGATGTCGAGGAGGGGAAGATCGTGCTCTGCATCGACCGTGACGACGATTGATGCCGGTTAGTTGGGAAGCCGCCCGACGGGGCGGCATTCGTGTCACTTAAAACACAGCTATTATGAGGAAACTTTACCTATCAGTATCGCACCGAAGGCCATGGCTTGCCGTGTGCATGTGGCTGCTGGCGATTTCCGTCTGGGGCGCGCCGCGGCAGGCGACGGCGAGCGAAGCCTACCAGCAGCGCAGGGAACGCATCTCCGTATCGTTCCGCAACGCGTCGCTGGCCGAAGTTCTCCAACGGATCAAACAGCAGACGGGATATTACATCCTCTATAATAGCGACGCCGTGCGGGGAATCGGCGGCATCTCCTTCAGCAAGGCCGACGCCCCGGTGCGCGAAGTGCTCGACGAAGCGCTGCGCGGCACGCGGCTCGAATACTCGATCGACGACGACACGATCGTGATCCGTGTCCGAAGCGGGGGGGGGAACGCCTCCGCCCCGCAGAAAGCCCCGGACAAGGTCGTCAGCGGACGTGTGACGGACACGGCCGGCGCGCCGCTCGTGGGCGTGAACATCCTGATCCAGGGGACCGCCACGGGAGTCGTGTCGGGGTCCGACGGCGGATTCTCGATCCGCATGCCCGAGGGCCGCGACAACCTGATCTTCTCCCACATCGGCTACGTCTCGCAAACGCTTCCCTCGGCACAGACCAGACTGGTCAGGCTGGTGCAGGACGAACAGGAGATCGAAAACGTCGTGGTGACCGGCATCTTCACCCGCAAGAAGGAGAGCTACACGGGTTCGGCCACGACCATCACGTCGGGCCAGCTGGCCCGCGTGAGTAACCGCAACGTCTTCGAGAGCCTGAAAAACATCGAGCCATCGCTCTACATCATGGACAACACGCTGATGGGCTCCGACCCCAACACGCTGCCGGACATGCAGCTGCGCGGTATCACCACCTTCCCCTCGGAATCCACGGGCGTCAATATCAAGGGCAACTACCAGAACCGCCCCAACCAGCCGCTGTTCATCCTCGACGGGTTCGAAACCACGGCCGAGAAGGTGATGGACATGGACATGACCCGTATCGAGAGCATCACCATCCTCAAGGACGCCGCGGCCAAGGCGCTCTACGGCTCGAAGGCCGCCAACGGCGTCATCGTCATCGAGACCAAACGCCTGGCCGGCAATCAGGAGCTGGTGACCTACACCGGAAGCATCGAGGTGTCGATGCCCGACCTGACGAGCTACAACCTCTGCAACGCCTGGGAGAAGCTCGAGGCCGAGCGCATCGAGGGCGTCTACACCTCGGCGAATCCCCAGACGCAGGTGGATCTCACCAAACGCTACAACGCACTCAAAGCGCAGGTGCTCGGCGGACTGGACACCTACTGGCTCGCAAAACCCCTGCGCACGGGCGTCGGCCACAAACACACCCTCTCGGTCGAACTGGGCGACAGCCGCAAGCTGCGGGCGATGATCGACTTCTCGTACAACAACGTGGCGGGCGTGATGAAGGGTTCGGAGCGCACGGTGCTCTCGGGCGACGTGAACGTTTCGTACCGCAAGAAAAGCTTCCTGTTCCGCAACATATTGAGCGTCAGCAACACCAGGAGCGACAATTCGCCGTGGGGCGATTTCGGGGACTACGCCCGGATGAATCCCTACTGGAGCGCAGTCGATCCCCAGACGGGCCAGATCGCCCGCTGGGCCTACGACGAAGTGGCCAACCCGATGTACGACGCCACGCTCGGAACGCTCGACCGCGAGACCTACACCAGCGTGACGGACAACTTCTACGCCGAATGGCAGGCCACCGAGGCGCTGAAACTCACCGCCCGCCTCGGCATCGCCGTAAAGCGCAGCGACGCCGACGAATTCTATCCGGCCAAGCATTCGAAATTCGCCACCTCGGCCTACGAAAGCACGAGCATGCAGCTGCGCAAAGGCTCCTACCAGCTCGACAACGGCAAGAGCAGCGACATTTCGGGCGAAATCTACGCCAACTACGCCAAAAACTGGGGCAGGCACTACCTCTACGTCAACGCCGGCGGCCGGATCGCCGAAAACACGTACAGCGCCTACCAGCACTACGCCGAGGGATTCCCCAACAGCCAGACGGCCGACATCACCTTCGCCCGGCAGTACGCCCAGGACAAAAAGCCCGTCGGCATCTCGTCGATCACGCGCGAAATCAGTTTCCTGGGAACCGCGTCGTACAGCTACGACGACCGCTACAACGTCGACCTCACGTTCCGCGAAAGCGCCTCGTCGCTCTACGGCGCCGACAACCGCTGGTCGTCGGCATGGAGCGCCGGCGTGGCGTGGAACCTCCACAACGAACCCTTCCTGCGCGATCAGGACGTTTTGAAACAATTCAAGATCCGCGCCTCGGCCGGACTGACGGGCAACCAGAACTACGACACCAACGAAGTGCTGGCCACCTATCTCTACTACACCGGGGCCACCTACCACGGACAGACGGGCGCCTACCTCTCGAAGATGCCCAACCCCGCCCTCAAATGGGAACAGCGCATGGACTACAACGTGGGCGCCGACATTACGATCCACCGCGCAACGATCGCCTTCGACTACTACAACTCGGTGACCGAGAACATGCTCACCGACGTGGCAATCCCCACCTCCACGGGTTTCGACACCGTGAAGGACAACCTGGGCAAGGTCCGCAACCGCGGCATCGAGGCCAAATTGAGCTATACGCTCTGGCAGGGCAAACAGGGCTTTTTCAACCTCTTCGGCTCGATCGCCTATAACAAGAACATCATCATCAACCTCTCCGAAAGCCTCAAGGCCTACAACGAAAAGATGATGGCCCAGGCGCAGGACAAGAGCAACTCGACGCCCGTGCTGATCTATCAGGACGGAATGCCGATGAACGCCATCTGGGCCGTGCCGTCGCTGGGCATCGACCCCACGACGGGTCAGGAAATCTACGTCAGGAAGGACGGCACGCTGACCTACGAGTACGACGCGCAGGATCAGGTCGTGGCCGGCATCAGCGACCCCAAGTACCGCGGCAACTTCGGCTTCGCGGCCGAATACAAGGGCTTCGGGTTAAGCGCCACCTGCACCTTCCTCGGCGGCGGGCAGCGGTACAACACCACGCTGGTCAACAAGGTCGAAAACGTCGACATCCACTACAACGTCGACCGCCGCGTGCTCTACGGCCGCTGGCAGACCCCGGGCCAGAACGCCATGTTCAAGAAACTCGGCTCCTACACCGACGAAAACGGCAAGCAGCACGACGAAAAGACCCGGGCCACGACGCGCTTCGTGCAGGACAACAACGAGCTGACGTTCTCATCGCTGAGCCTCTATTACGAGTTCAACCCGCGGCTGATCAGCAAAATCCGCCTCAAGCGGCTCAAGCTGGCCTTTTACATGAACAACATCGCCACGCTCTCGTCGATCCGCATCGAGCGCGGCACGACCTATCCCTTCGCACGGAGCATGTCGTTCCAGCTGACCGGAACCTTCTAACACAAACCACCGAAGCCATGAAAAACAGCATCAAATACCTCCTTCTGTCCGCCGCAGCCCTCGCAGCCGTCTCGTGCGAGAGCTGGCTCGACGTGACGCCCCCGTCGGAAATCCGCGCCGAGGACCACTACTCCTCGGCCGAAGGCTTCCAGCAGACGCTCATCGGCTGCTACCTCGCCATGGGCGAAACCGACCTCTACGGCGAAAACCTGACGTGGCACATGGTCGAAATGCTGGGCCGCCAGTACGACGCCCGCAAGAACACCGCCGCGGACGACTACGACCTCGACCGCTACAACTACAAAACCACGAAATCCACCGAAGTGATCGAAAAGGTCTGGGAGAAATCCTACTCGGTGATCGCCAACGTCAACGACGCCCTCGACCACATCGACCGCCGGAAGGACGGACTCGACTCGGTCAACTACCGCATCATCAAGGGCGAACTGCTCGCCGTGAGGGCCTACATCCACTTCGACCTGATACGCCTGTTCGGGTGCAGCGACCTGGCCGGACGCACCGACCTGGAGAGCCGTCACACGGTCCCCTACCTGACGAGCGTCGACAAGGACGCGGCGCCGCAGCTGACCTACGCCGAGACGCTCCGCCGCGTGATCGCCGACCTCACGGAGGCCGCCCGCCTGCTGGAGATCGACCCCATCCGGGCCAGGTATCCCGAAAGCATCTATACCGAAGCCAACGTCGACAAATTCTACGATTACCGCTACATGCACCTGAACTACTTCGCCGTCAAGGCCCTGCTGGCGCGCGTCTGCATGTGGGAAGGCAGCGACGAAAACAAACACACCGCGCTGCTGGCCGCCCTCGAAGTGATCGACGACCCGGCATCGGTCGGAATCGCCGGCGGGCTGACGCTGCGCACGTTCACCGACTCCGCCAAGGCCCCCACGACCGAGATGTGCTTCCCGAGCGAACATATCTTCGCGCTCGGCGTCACGGACATGGCCAAGAAGATCGCAAGCAACCTCAACCGCGAATATTCGGAACAGGACCGCCAGTACCGCACGCTGTGCATCAAGAACTCGGTCGCCGACGATCTTTTCGAAATCAAGGGCGCCGGCATCTCCGACTGCCGCTACAAACAGCTCTACCACAACACCGACTACTGGCCCGAGGGGACCAAGACCCCTTCGAAGCTCTATCAGCAGACCTCGACGGGCGCCGACTACCGCCACAAGGACCTGATGCCGCTGATCCGCCTGCCGGAGATGTACTACATCGCCGCCGAGTGCCGCATCTCCGGTCCGGACAAGGACCTCGGCGAAGCCCGCAGCCTGTTGCAGGAGGTGCGCAAGGCCCGCGCGGTCTACGAAGAACTGGATGCCGACCTCGACGAGGCGGGCCTGATGGCCCAGCTCGAAAAGGAGTACCGCAAGGAGTTCATCTGCGAAGGCGTGGTCTTCTATTTCTACAAGCGGCTGGGCTACGAGAAACTGCCCCGCCAGAGCGACGTGATGAGCGGCAGCAAGGTCATCGACGACGCCGTCTACATGCTGCCCTACCCCGATTTCGAAATACAGTCGGGACGCGTACAGTAAGTCGAACGATTAATTGTTGAGAAGCATGAAAAAACTGATCTGCATACTGCTGGCCGCGGCGACGGCGGCCGGCTGCGAAAAGGACGACCCGACACGCTACGACATGTCGCAGGGAAGGGTCTGCTTCCCGGGGGCTGCGCCCAACGAAACGGCCGAATATCCCGGATACTCGAATTCCGACAGCACGTTCTACGCCTCGATGACCTTCAAGCAGCAGCCCGAAGGGGTCGCCGAGGCGGTGATCGAGGTCCCGGTGAAACTCATCGGCGGGGCCTCCGGCTCCGACCGGAAAATCGGCGTCCGCGTTCTCGAAGAGGGAACCACGGCACAGCCCGGACAGTACGAAATCCTCGGCGCGGAGGTTCCGGCCGGGAAGACCTACGGCGCCATCCGCATCGAGGTCGCCAAATCGGCCGAACTCGACACGCAGCAGCGCGAACTGACGCTCTGCCTGACCGATTCGCCCGACCTCCGGGTGGGACCGGACCTCTACCTGAAAGCCAACGTCTCGTGGCACAACATGCTGCCGCGGCCCGCGACGACCAAGCAGTGGTCCACCTACAACGCCTTCATCGAATCGGAGGCATCTTCGGGCAGCTCGTCGACGGAGGCTTACAGCCAGGCCGGCCACCAGCTGCTGCTGGACATCTTCGGCTGGGAGGTGTTCCCCGACTGGGGACCCGATTACAGCTACTACATCGACGCCTGGCGAATGGAAGGCCGCCAACCCCGGGCAAAAACGCATCCACGAATCAGGCTCCATGAAGGGCCGGGAGGTAACGATCCGCACCAAGTAAACGACGAACGACCATGAGAAAACACACCCTATATCTGTTGCTGGCAGGCTGGGGCCTGCTCGCCGCGTCGTGCTACGACGACAAAAGCACGTTGCAGACCACCCATATCCCGCCCGTGGAGATCGAAGTGCCGGAAGCCATCGCCTCGCAGCTGACGGTGGTGCACAACGCACGGCTCGACATCACGGGCATCCGCATCACCAAAGACGGCCGGGAGAATCCCGAGGAACTTACCTACGAATGGACGGTGAGTCAGACCGACAACGACTCGGAGGCGATTTCGCTCGCCACGACGCGCGAGTTCCACGAAGTGATCGACCTGCCGATCTCCTCGAAAGGCTACCTGTTCCTGCTGACGGTCACCGACACCGCCCACGACCTGAAGTACCAGTACAAGTGGACGCTCATCGTGACGGCCCAATTCAACGAAGGGCTTGTGGTGGCCTACACCAAGGACGGAACCACCTCGGACCTGGGACTGATCATGCACCCGCAGCT
>OGKW01001555.1_pt1 | contig 13134 bp, 13 predicted proteins | sample 1572601 | NCBI WGS metagenome assembly OGKW01 (sample SAMEA2581875, study PRJEB24529) | metagenome | biome: Human gut stool | place: China | collected 2011
CGTCATGCGATGCTTATGAAGGTAAAATGGGATGAAGCCGGAAGACCGGTATTTTCCTATGAAAATAAATAAAAAAGGAGAGGGAACAATGGCAAAACTGATCATCAATGAGGAAAACAAAAAGAGTCATATTGAGCCGGAAATCTATGGACATTTTTCGGAGCATCTGGGGAGATGTATTTATGAGGGAATTTACGTCGGCGAAAAATCGGAGATTCCGAATGTAAACGGCATGCGCACCGATGTTGTGGACGCATTAAAGGAATTAAAAGTTCCGGTACTGCGCTGGCCGGGTGGCTGCTTTGCGGACGAATATCACTGGATGGACGGAATCGGACCGAAGGAAAAGCGTAAAAAAATGATCAACACACACTGGGGTGGTGTTGTGGAAGATAACAGTTTCGGAACACATGAATATATGGAACTGTGCCGTCAGATCGGCTGTAAGACTTACGTTAACGGTAATCTTGGAAGCGGAACTGTCCGTGAGATGTCAGAGTGGGTGGAGTACATGACCTTTGAGGGCGTCTCCCCGATGGCAGATTTAAGAAAAGAAAACGGACATGAGGCATCATGGAAAGTGGACTATTTTGGTGTCGGCAATGAAAACTGGGGATGCGGCGGAAATATGACGCCGGAATATTATGCAAATGAGTACCGCAGATACCAGACCTATGTGCGCAATTATCACCCGGACCGTCCGATCAAAAAGATCTGCTGTGGTGCAAATGTTGCAGACTATTACTGGACAAAAGGAGTGTTAAATACGGCATTTGATCATGCTGAGCAGTGGCACGGATTTATGGATGGTCTATCACTTCATTACTATGTACATCCGGAGGGCTGGGAGATCAAAGGAAGTTCTACGGACTTTGATGCGGATGTCTGGTATAAGACATTATCGAAGGCGCTTTATATGGAGACATTGATTGAACGCCACGGTGCGATTATGGATGAGTACGATCCGGATAAAAAAGTCGGTATGATCGTGGACGAGTGGGGCACCTGGTATACCTGCGAGCCGGGCACCAATCCGGGATTTTTGTATCAGCAGAATACGGTGCGTGATGCACTTGTTGCAGGTATCACCTTAAATATTTTCAACAAGCACAGTGACCGTGTCAAAATGGCTGCGTTAGCACAGATGGTAAATGTTTTACAGTCTGTACTTCTGACAGAGGGCGGCCAGATGATAAAGACACCGACCTACCATGTCATGCATATGTACCGCCATCATCAGGGCGCAGACCTGTTAGAGAGTACTTTGACCGGCGCAGGGGAGATCGGACCGGATGAGTGGAAAGTACCGAAGATCACAGAGTCCGTATCTATGGATAAAGACGGCGTGATCACTGTCACCATGAATAATCTGTCTGTGGAAGCATCGGAAAAGGTGGAGATCCAGCTTGCAAACCGCGGCTATCATGTAGTAGAGGCGAGAATCGTGACTGACTCCGATATGCATGCGCATAACACATTTGAGGCTCCGGATACCGTGACAGAAAAAGATTTTGCTGCCTATGAGGAGACGGAAAACGGACTGAATGTCACAATGCCGGCAAACAGTGTGATCGAGCTGCGTCTTGCAAAATAAGAAAAAAACTGTCAGAAATGGCGGGAAAATTAGCTGCTGGTCATACTGGAAATATGAACAGTAACGAAAATTACAGGCGGAGATGACATATGGCACAGATCTGTAAAAAGTGTCTGCTGCGCGAAATGGCGGAAGCGGATGCAAAAATGATTGAGAAATATAAAGAGGCGATCAAAAAAGAAGATCAGGTATCAGAGAGCGAGTATGAGAGACGGCTTACTGTCTGCAAAACCTGTGAACTTTTAAACGCGGGAACTTGCGGTGCGTGCGGCTGCTATGTAGAGCTGCGCGCCGCGGCAACCGTATCAAAATGCCCATATAAAAAATGGTGACAGTTCAGACGGACTGTTACCATTTTTTATTGCGGTAATATTACTTCATTTCCTCCACCGGGGCGTACCCGAGACTCACTTTGATATCCTGGCTGTAATTGCCAAAAGATTTTCCAAAGATCGTAAGTCCGCCGACGTGCCTGGCATCGTCCTCCACAGCCAGGCGGAAGCGGATGCTGCTGTGGCAGTTGAGATGGAAATCATCGATTTTAACGTCGGATATTTTGAGACCGTCGATATAGGTACCTTTTTGATTGATGACAAGTTGTTTTAGCAATCCGTACTGGTTCCAGTTTGCATACCACCAGTCCGGTGTCAACAGACCCTTCACATCGCCAAAATCGCCGGGGGAGATCCAGTCACCAATATGAATATCATTTAAGTAAAAACTGATATCGGAAGGCCAGTCATTGTTGGTGCCTGGTGCTTCGGAACTAAGTTCTGCGGAAATTGTGATCTGTGTGATTTTTTTGGAAGCCGGGATAAAATTTGGAATGGCATATTCAACATAACCGCGTGTAAACCATAGAATATCAGCGTTATAGCGGTCTGGATGTTCAAAATACCGCGGATCATCCACTTCACCGATCAGGGCATCTGCAGAGGCAAGTCCGCAGGTCGGGCAGATCTGGTAATTTGTATAGTGACCGACTTTTAATTCTGTATGATAAACATTCTCGATTTCGGCAGGCTTTTCTAAATCGATCAGGATCTTATCCAGGTGGATGGAACAGATTTTCTGGTTGCCGTGAACAGCAGATTCACTGGATGTTGTGATCAGTCCGCAATTCTCAAGTTTTTTGATATGGCTGGTTAAGGCACCGTTTGTAATATTTAAACGGGAGGCAAGTTCATTCATGCTCATATTGTCGTTTTCCAGCAAAATATTTAAAATTTCAATTCTCACATCAGAACCGAGTGCCTTAAAAAGTTCTAACCCTTCATTCAACGAAGTGATGTGTAACAAGGAAATCCTCTCCTTTCAAATTCTGTAAAAATCACAGAATGACACGTTCTAAACTGTAATCATTGCCTGAAAGTGTCAGGATTGCAAGACTTTTCGAATCTCCACGTCCGTCGCTGGCACTGCCAGGATTAATATAAACTTTATTGAAACGTTCATAAAATGTATAGTGATGAGTATGACCAAAGATAAGAAAATCAGCATCTGTCAGGTCAAATGGAAGGTCAAACTGATTATGAACCAGAAAAAAAGTCTTGCCGCCAATGCGGAACTGTAAAAATTCAGGAAGATTTTTTGCCCAGTCACCGCGGTCATTGTTGCCTCGGACCATATAAAGCGGAATGCCAAAGTTCCGGAAACAGTCATAATTTTTCTGCGTACAGAAATCGCCTGCATGGATCAGATAATCGCAGCCGTCTAAATGACGGTGCCACTCTTCACGGAAAATACCGTGTGTATCAGAAATAATGCCAATTTTCATAAAATTCTCCATTCTTGCGTGAAAAATGTTATTTTCATACTAATTTTATCCATTAAGTAAAAAAATAATTAGATAAATTATATAGGAAAAAAGTATGGAAGTCTAGAAGAAAGAAAAATATTCATAAAAATACTTTTTTATTTTAAAGTAATGTAGTATACTGTTCGGGGGATCAATTAGTTAATTTTTTAACGGGAGAGGGAGAATGGAAAACTCGGTATTAGAGGAAAAGGTTTTTCATAAAGTTATGAAAAACGTACCGTTTGGTCTTGTTGTGAGCAGTGAGGGCAGAAAACGCAAGGTGTATTATGTGAATACGATGGCGTACCATATGCTCGGTTACACGCGGGAGGAATTTATTGAAAAAGTACAGGACGGCTGGAGCCGGTTTGTGGATATTGACTTAAGAACGGTCATGAGGGAGCATCATGAAGAGATTCTGACAGGGGAGTCATTTGAGCTGACTGCTCAGACAGAGACGAAAGACGGAAATAAAAAGTGGCTGTCTTTTCGTGTGATGGTATCCATGGATGTTATATCCTCGCAGTTAAAACCGGTCAGTTATATTACGATCACAGATGTAACGGAGAAAGTGGAAAAAAACAGACGTTACGCGAGAGAAAGAGAATATTTACGGGATTGTGCAGCCAGAGATTCCATGACGAGACTGTTAAACCGTGGTACGATGGAAGATCGTATCAAAGAAGAATTGGAGTCAGTGGCAGAAGGACAAAATTATGCATACATTGCTATTGATCTGGATAATTTTAAGCAGGTCAATGATGTGTATGGCCACTGGGTTGGCGACCGCGTCATTATGAGTGTGTCTAATATTTTAAGGGAAGTCTACGGTAATCAGGTCAGCATTGGACGTATGGGCGGGGATGAATTCGCAGTATTTCTTCCAGATGTAAAAGACCGTATGTGGATACAGGGGCAGGCAGATGAAGTGCTGTACCGGCTGCGCAGACAAAAAGAAATGATCGGAATGGCGGAGGAGCCGACAGCAAGTATTGGCATCGCATTCGGCCCTGAGGATGGCACAAGCTTCCGTGAACTGTATCACAGAGCGGATGCAGCACTCTATCAGGTCAAAAAGGAAGAAAAAAACAGCATAGCAATTTACACAATGATATAAGTTTTTTTTGGTACATTTTACCTATTGAAAAAATGAATCAAAAATTATAACATCTAATTGTTATATGACTGACGGAAAAAGTGGAAGAACCACATGAAGTATAACGTTTACAATGCCGACCGTCTGGGCGAGATAACCCGGACTGTCGGTTTCTTTTATTCTTAAAGATATTCTTCTTACAGGAATCCTTTTGTATGAAAAAAAGAACAGTTCCGGAAACGAAGCGGATATTGACAAGCAGTGATGGAACATGATATATTCACTGCATTAGAGCTAACTAACAAAAGTTAGAAATAACTACCAATATTTTCCAGCAATACCAAAATATTGGGGGATCAGATCCGTTTTATACAGGTAAACCATAGTTTTCAGCAAACAGGAGGAAAAATAATGCAAAACGAATGGAGAGATTTTAATGGTGGAGCATGGGAGAATGAAGTAAACGTCAGAGATTTCATCCAGAGAAACTATAAGCCATATGATGGTGACAGCTCTTTCTTAGAGGGACCGACAGAGGACACCACAGCACTCTGGCAGGATGTACTCGAGCTTTCAAAGCAGGAGAGAGAGGCCGGCGGCGTGCTCGATATGGACACAAAGATCATTTCCACGATCACTTCCCATGGACCTGCGTACTTAGACAAAGATAAGGAGAAGATCGTAGGTTTCCAGACAGATAAACCATTCAAACGTTCCTTACAGCCTTATGGCGGTATCCGTATGGCAATTAAGGCATGTGAAGATAATGGGTATAAAGTAGACCCGGAAGTGGTAGAATATTTCACAACACACAGAAAGACACACAATGCGGGTGTGTTTGACGCTTATACACCGGAGATGAGAGCCTGCCGTTCCGCACATATCATTACCGGTCTTCCGGATGCATACGGGCGCGGACGTATCATTGGCGATTACAGAAGACCGGCTCTTTATGGTGTGGATCGTCTGATCGCAGACAAGGAAGAACAGTTAGAATCCACACGTACGATTATGTATTCTGACGTTATCCGTGAGCGTGAGGAATTATCCGAGCAGATCAGAGCTCTTAAAATGTTAAAAGAATTAGCAAAGATTTACGGATGTGACATTTCAAAGCCGGCAACAAACGTTCTTGAGGCAACACAGGCTGTTTATTTTGCATACCTTGCAGCAGTCAAAGAGCAGAACGGTGCGGCAATGAGCCTTGGACGTACTTCTACATTCTTAGATATCTATGCAGAGCGTGATCTTCGTGAAGGAACTTTCACTGAGAAAGAGATCCAGGAGATCATCGATCAGTTCGTAATGAAACTGCGCTGTGTAAAATTTGCCCGTACGCCGGAGTACAACAGTATTTTCGCCGGAGATCCGACATGGGTAACAGAGTCTATTGCCGGAATCGGTGTAGATGGAAGACATATGGTAACAAAAATGTCTTACCGTTATTTAAATACTTTAAACAACATCGGAGCAGCACCGGAGCCTAATATGACAGTTTTATGGTCTGTAAAACTTCCGGAGAACTTTAAAAAGTTCTGTGCAGAGATCTCAATCAAACATTCTGCGATCCAGTATGAAAATGATGATATCATGCGTGTGGTTCATGGTGATGACTACGGCATTGCATGCTGTGTATCTTCCATGAGGATCGGAAAAGAGATGCAGTTCTTCGGAGCCCGTGCAAACCTTGCAAAATGTTTACTTTACGCGATCAACGGTGGTGTGGATGAGATCAGCGGAAAACAGGTAGGACCGAAATATCGTCCGATTACTTCCGAGTACCTTGACTATGACGAGGTGTGGGAGAAATATAAAGACATGATGAAATGGCTTGCAGGTGTCTATGTCAATGCATTAAACATCATTCACTATATGCATGACAAATACTGCTATGAAAAACTGCAGATGGCGCTGCATGACAAACAGGTAAGACGCTGGTTTGCAACCGGTATTGCGGGATTCTCCGTAGTAGCAGATTCCCTGTCTGCAATCAAATATGCAAAAGTAAAACCGATCCGTGATGAGAACGGCATTACTGTAGATTTTGAGGTCGAGGGAGATTTTCCGAAATATGGTAATGATGATGACCGTGTGGATGAAATCGCAAAAGAGGTTCTTCATACCTTTATCAAATATGTAAAAGGAAATCACACCTATCGCGGTGGTATCGCAACAACTTCCATTCTTACCATTACATCCAATGTATCCTATGGTAAAAATACAGGAGCAACCCCGGATGGAAGAAAGAAAGGTGTTGCATTTGCTCCGGGTGCAAATCCAATGCACGGACGTGATAAAAACGGTGCGGTTGCTTCCTTAGCTTCCGTTGCAAAAATGCCATTTATGGATGCGCAGGATGGTATTTCCAACACCTTTACCATCGTGCCGGATGCACTTGGAAAGACGGAGGAAAGCTCTGAAACAAACCTTGTGGCACTGCTTGACGGCTATGCAGAAAAAGGCGGTCACCACTTAAATGTAAACGTATTAAATAAGGAAACACTGCTTGATGCACAGAAGCATCCGGAGGAATATCCGCAGCTTACGATCCGTGTATCAGGTTATGCAGTAAACTTCATCAAACTGACCAAAGAGCAGCAGGATGAGGTAATTGCAAGAACATTCCATGAACTGATGTAAAAATAAGGAGATCACAATGGGCTATATTCATTCTCTGGAATCATTTGGTACCGTGGACGGTCCTGGGGTGCGTTTTGTCGTATTCTTCGAGGGCTGCCCGATGCGCTGCCAGTATTGCCACAACCCGGATACATGGGTGCTGACTGATGGAAAACAGACGGAGGCGGACGAGATCATCGACCGCTTCCTGCGCAATGCCTCGTTTTACCGGACTGGTGGAATTACCGCCACCGGTGGCGAGCCGATGCTTCAGATCGATTTTCTGACGGAACTGTTTGCGAAGGCAAAGGCGCATGGAATCCATACCTGTTTAGATACGTCTGGTATTATGTTCCCGGGATTTCCGGAGGATGGAGAAGCCACATCAGATATCACACTGGAAAAAATAGACAGGCTTCTTGATGTCACAGATCTTGTAATGCTTGACATTAAGCATATCCGTGACGAGGATCACCGGAAACTGACCGGACATTCAAATAAGAATATTCTGGCATTTGCAAGATATTTAGATCAGAAGAAAAAGCCGGTGTGGATCCGTCATGTCGTTGTTCCCGGCATCACATTTGAGGAGGCAGAATTGACGGAACTCGGACACTTCCTAAAGACACTTTCCAATATGGAAAAATTGGAAGTACTGCCATATCATGCACTTGGCAAGGTCAAGTATGATAATCTTGGCATGGATTATGTGTTAAAAGATACACCGCAGCTTACCAAAGAGGAAGCAAAAAAAGCGGAACAGATGATAAGGGATGCAATGTCATAATGGCGAGTCATTATGACATTGCATCCCTTGTTAAATGTGTAATATTGATCGTGCCAGCGAATGATGCACATTTTTACAAGAATATTACAGGAAAATATAAATATTCTGAAAAATATATAAAAAATGATATATTGTATTGAAATATTTGTGGAAAGTGCTATAATAAAACCATGATATAAATCTGTATCAAATAAACGGCAAAGGGGTTGGACATCATGAGAATCAAGATTACAGGAAGAAACATTGAATTAACCGATGGTATCAAAGATGCAGTGGAGGACAAGTTAAACAAATTAGAGAAATACTTCACTCCGGACACAGATGTCTATGTAACACTGAGCGTAGAGAAGGAACGCCAGAAAGTGGAAGTTACGATTCCAATGAAAGGAAACTATATTCGTTCTGAACAGGTCAGCAATGATATGTATGTATCAATTGATCTGGTAGAAGAGGTTATTGAGCGTCAGTTAAAGAAATATAGAACGAAACTGGTTACGAAACAGCAGAGCGCAGCATCCGTTTTCAAACAGGATTTCCTGGATGCAGCATCAGACGATGATGAAGAGATCAAGATCATCCGTTCTAAGAAGTTCGATATGAAGCCGATGTATCCGGAAGATGCATGTGTACAGATGGAGTTATTAGGACATGACTTCTTCGTATTTATCAATGCTGAGACCGAAGATGTCAACGTTGTATACAAGAGAAAAGGCAACACATACGGATTGATCGAACCGGAATACTAAAATGGATCATTGCAGAATTGTGCTGTGAATACAAAGAACCCACCCTGCGGCAAGCACCTTGCCGCAGGGTGGGTTTTTGCAGTACATCATAATAGATTTCCTTGTGTGACGTGAAGCATTTGTCGAAGATAAGATGTTGGGGCAAATAGTGATTCACAACATAACGACTGACAAATTTGAAATCAATATTTGTTCCAACATCATTATTATTTATGGAAAAACGACACACAGATTGCCCCCGGTCCCGCATGTGTACCGATCGTACTCCCAATCGTGCTGATTGGCAGCTCTTTTGTCTGTCCGGTCCAGAGATCTGCGCTGTCCGCAATATACTTCCGGAGCAGTGAGTCGTCGAGCCCGCTGTAGCCTAACATATACGGCATGGAAAAATCGATACCGTTTTTATTTTTCACTTCCTGGATCAGGATGTTATTTCCGTTTTTCGATCCTCTGGCCTTTCCTAAGATCGCAACCTCACCTTTTTCAATGGCGATGACAGGCTTGATGGATAAAATATTTCCCGCCCAGGCGGCAGTCTTTGAGATGCGTCCGCCCTGTTTTAAATACTCAAGGGTATCAAAGACGGCTAAGACACAGACATCTTTCTTTTTCTCTTCGAGTTTTTCGGCGATCTCTTTCGCAGAAAGCCCCTCATCGCGCAGCTTTACGGCATAAAGGACAAGGATCTGTTCGCCCAGACATACATTTAAACTGTCAACTAATGTGATACAGTCCTCATAGCCATCAAGCGCAATGTGTGCACTCTGGTATGTACCGGATAAAAGAGAGGACAGACAGATCACAACGGCGGTATCGCCGGCTTCTTTTACTTCTTTGAATTTTGCTTCAAAATCATGTGGAGATACCTGGCTGGTCGTCGGGATTGTTCCACATTCGATCAGTTTTTCATAAAATTCTTTATGGGAAATGGTAACACCGTCTAAATATTCCGTTTCGCCAAAAATTGTTTTTAAAGGCATATAATCAAGATTTAATGCATCCGCACGTTCCTTTGTGAGATCAGATGCGGAATCAACAATAATTCGTACACTCATTTTTTTTCCCTCCGGATAAAATAGTTTGACTATCAAACAAAAATAAATATAAAGTATGATGAAAAGAATGTCAAGATATTTTGATTATCAAAGTATCAAAATAAAAATCAAATGTAGTTGACAAAAATCGACAGACATAAGATACTTGTGTAGTATTAATGCCTGCATGACAGTAGTGTAAAAGTGGAAAATTATATAACAGAGCAGAAGAAAGCGGAAGAAATGTATAACGGGGCAGAGATTCTGGTGGATCTCGCAAGAAGGTATCCGGAACTATGGAATGAAATAGACAGGCAGTGCACTTTAAATAGAGAGCGGTATGGATTGCTCTGTGAAATATTGCTGGCGGGGGACGAGGAACGCTGTGAGGATGTGGTTGCAAAGATATACCGGTACGGGAGTATGATCGGAAAACAGGATCTGATTGGAAGACAGATATTTTTGTGGCTGCTGCAGGCACTGAGGATGGAAGAAATCGCAATGCTGTAGAAATGGGTTTTATCGTGAAAGAGGCCAGCAGCAGGCAAAGAATTTTATGAGTCAGGAATCTTTTCCGGTACGGGAAAACGGGGAATAAAAGAAAAAATGGTGCCTGCCGGGGGCATTGCCGTGAGGCAGAAAAATAAATAAGAAAGGATGTCATGCAGGCATAAAAAGTACAAAGGAATGTGCAAATTCCTTGCCACACAAAGAAAAAAGGTATACTATAAAGCAGAAATGTTTTTATGAGATAGTAAGGAGAGTATACCATGAAGATTGTTGTTTTAGCAGGTGGTTTAAGTACAGAGAGAGATGTTTCCTTTAAGACCGGAGATATGGTGGCAAAGGCATTGAGAGAGAATGGACATCAGGTAATCTTACTTGATGTATTTATGGGATACAGTGATAAAAAAGAAGATCTGACAGGTATTTTTGACCGGAGTGAGGAAGTCAGTGTAAAAGTATCCGGAATACCGGAAATTGCACCGGATCTTGCAAAGATAAAAGCATCCAGAAAAGATCAGTCAGACAATTTCTTTGGACCGAATGTGATCGAATTATGCCAGATGTCCGATATCGTTTTTATGGCACTGCATGGAGAAAACGGAGAAAACGGCAAGATTCAGGCCGCATTTGATCTGTTTGGCATCCGCTATACAGGAACCGGTTATTTAAGCAGTGCGCTTGCCATGGATAAGGAGATGTCCAAAAAATTATTTTTGTCAGCAGGCATACCGGCTCCAAAGGGCGCATCCATGAAAAAGGCTGACTGCAGCGACGATATCACAAAACTTGGCATTCAGTTCCCGTGTGTGGTAAAACCATGCTGCGGAGGTTCGAGTATCGGTGTTTCCATCGCACACAATGCGGAGGAATATAAAGCAGCATTAGATGAGGCGTTCCGCTGGGAAGAAAACCTGATCGTGGAAGAATATGTAAAAGGACGTGAGTTTTCTGTCGGCGTGATCGAGGGAAAAGCACTTCCGATCATCGAGATCGCACCGGTACAGGGATTTTATGATTATAAGAACAAATACAAAGCAGGCAGTGCTGTTGAGACCTGTCCGGCAGAACTTTCAGAAGCTGTCACAGAGAAAATGCAGCACTATGCAGAGCAGGTAGCACAGGTACTTGGACTTGATACTTACTCCCGCACGGATTTCCTGTTAGATGAGAAGGAAAACATCTACTGTTTAGAGGCGAATACACTGCCGGGCATGACTCCGACAAGCCTTCTCCCACAGGAGGCACAGGTTGTCGGTGTGAACTTTAACGAATTGTGTGAGAAACTGATCCAGATTTCCCTGGATAAATATGAGAAATAATAAGATATTTTTGTAAAAGTAAAAGCAAAACGAATCCCGGGAAATGAGGTAGATCATGAAAAACATGACACTGGAGCGTATTACGGAAGTATGCGGTGGAGTATATTATGGCAGTGAGGCCGACAAAAAGAAAGAAATTGCAGGAGCTGTGATCGACAGCAGACAGGTAGAGTCAGGATATCTTTTTATTGCGGTAAAGGGAGAAAAGGTGGATGGTCATCAGTTCATTCCACAGGTGTTTGAAAAAGGTGCACTTGCCGTATTATCTGAACAGGAACTGTCAGATCCGGCGGGCCCTTATATCAGGGTGGAATCTACACTTGGTGCAATGAAAAAACTTGCGGCATACTACCGCAGAAGTCTTGATATTAAGGTCGTCGGAATTACCGGAAGTGTCGGAAAAACAAGCACAAAGGAGATGATTGCGTCGGTTCTTTCACAGAAGTATAATGTGTTAAAGACAGAGGGCAATTTCAATAACGAGATCGGTCTTCCACTTACGATTTTTAAGATCAGGGAGCAACATGAAGTGGCAGTGCTTGAGATGGGAATTTCAGAATTCGGTGAGATGCACCGTCTGGCTGAAATGGCATATCCGGATATCTGTGTGATCACAAATATCGGATTGTGCCATCTGGAAAATCTGCTGACCAGAGATGGAATTTTAAAGGCAAAAACGGAGAGTTTTGAGCATCTGACGCCGGAAGGAACTGCCGTGTTAAATGGAGATGATGATAAACTCTGTGAGAAAAAGATGGTGAACGGAAAACCGGCAGTATTTTATGGTATCGGAAAAGAAGCAAAGCTTGCAAAGACAGAGCAGGGTGAAAAATATCTTGCCGAAAAGGAAGTATATGCAACAGATGTGGAACCGGTAGGATTAGATGGAACAAAAGCGGTGATACATATTGGTGCAGAGAGCTTTGCAGTGACGATCCCGATTGCAGGAGAGCATAATGTATACAATGCTTTAGCCGCAGTCTGCGTTGCAGGAAAGCTTGGACTTAGTGTGGATGAAATGAAACGCGGGATTGAGTCGGTAAAAACGATCGGAGGAAGAAGTAATCTGATCCACAAAGGCGGGATGACGATCATCGATGACTGTTACAACGCAAACCCTGTTTCCATGAAGGCGTCCATCGACGTGCTCGCAGCGGCACCTGGAAGAAAAATCGCAGTGCTTGGAGATATGGGAGAACTTGGCGAAAATGAGCAGGAACTGCATGCCATGGTCGGAGAACATTTCGAAGGAAAAGGAATCGATGCTTTGTTTGCAGCCGGTGCATTATCAGAGAATCTGGCACAGGCAGTAAGAAAATGCAGTAAGGAGACGGAGGTTCATTATTTCAAAACAAAAGATGAACTGATGGAAGAATTACTGCCTTATGTAAAAAGCGGTGACACGGTTCTGGTAAAGGCATCCCACTTTATGGGATTCCCGGAGGTCGTAGGACAGCTTACAAAGTAAGAAAATGTAGTGAAAATACGAAGCTATGACAGCTTATAAATGAATAAAAAAGAAAATCCCCGGATCACGGAATTGGTGATCCGGGGATTTTTTTAAATTCATAGGAAATTACGTCCTATGAATTTAAAAACCCTCCGGGCGGGATGCGCATCTCGCGGAGTAGAAG
>OGKW01001573.1_pt1 | contig 13005 bp, 13 predicted proteins | sample 1572601 | NCBI WGS metagenome assembly OGKW01 (sample SAMEA2581875, study PRJEB24529) | metagenome | biome: Human gut stool | place: China | collected 2011
TCAATCGCAGGTTGTTTCTATTATAACACGCAATCCCTGCTTTGGTGTAATATAAAAAGTCATTTTTTTTAATTTTAACTAAAAAATAGAAGTTGCAAGGGTTGCAGAAATTTAAGCCAACGAGTAGTTTTTGCGAAAAAACTTTCAGTTTGCCGAGACTCACTTCATTCTCGTCGAGAGCCCCAGGGCCTGTGTAGAATAATCTTTAATTCAATGATTCCCGACAGAAATCGAATGCCCCGTCCCTGTGGTTTATTAAGGAAATTGACAAAGAACCAGTAAGGAAAGAATATGTTTCAGGCGCTCACGCATATAATGGTTGGCATTATTCTTATGTTTTTTGACGGTATTTACCGTAATCTGAAGGATTTCAGCTATTTCTTCATGTTTTTTCCCTTCAAGGCTCAGGCGGTATACCTCCCGGCAAGCCGGAGGAAGTTCATTGAAAACTCCTAATAATAATTCGAATAATTCGGTTTCCAGGATATGATCCCAAAAAGATTCCAGTTCTTCTTCGTGGAGAGCCACTTCGGCATAACGATCTTTCACTCCCTGATGCCGGATCGTATTCAGACAACTATTTTTTACAGCCTTATACAAAAAAGCTTTGATCGTTTCTTCTGTTTTAAAATCAACTCTTTTCTCCCATAGACAAACAAACACATCCTGTACGATATCGTCGATCACCTCTCCCTCCTCGACATATTTCGCAGCAAAATAACGTAAAGCAGGAGCATATTTTTCATATAATATACGAAAAGCCTTTTCCTGTCCTACCGAAAAATCCCGGATAATATGTTCGTTTATACTTCCCAAGACAAGGAAAAAGGTGTCCTGCTGGAACTGAAAGGAAAAGGCTGTCGCCAGTTTGAAAGTTATCTGCTGGCACAGCAAAGAAGCTGGTATGACTTCCTCATGGACGCATTAGTAGACGGTGGCGTGATGAAGCGTATCGACCTTGCTATCAACGACCATACGGGCATTTTGGATATTCCAGAGCTTGCGGAAAAATGCAGGAAACGGGAATATATCGGAAAGTCCAGAAGCTATAAGTTTTATCAGTCGGGCGAGCTTATCAAGCACAGAGAGGACGACAGAGAATATATGGGACGTACCCTTTATCTTGGTTCGCTGAAATCAGATGTGTATTTCTGTATCTATGAAAAGGACTATGAGCAGTACGTCAAGTTAGGGACACCGCTGGAAGAAGCCGACATTATCAACCGTTTTGAGATACGGCTTAGAAATGAACGTGCCTATTATGCAGTACGAGATTTGCTGACCTATTATGACGCAGAGCAGACCGCCTTTTCTATTATCAACCAGTATGTGCGGTTTGTTGATGAAGAACCCGACAAGCGAAAAAATGACTGGAAACTCAATGACCGCTGGGCTTGGTTTATCGGCGATAACAGACAGAGTTTGAAGCTGACGACAAAGCCAGAGCCTTACACCTTAGACCGTACATTGCGTTGGGTACAAAGGCAGGTAGCACCGACCTTGAAAATGCTGAAAAAGATTGATAAAGGAAATGGGACAGACTACATGGAAACAATCGAACAGCAGGCAAAGCTCACAGAAAAGCATGAAATGATAATCAAACAGCAGACGACCCCTGCAAAAGATTTGGTGGAAAGTTAGGAGTGATAAAAAATGTGGGTATTATTAAAAGACTTCCTGCTGGTATCTATGGGAATGGGTATCGGCGTAGTCTTGATGTGTATTTTGAATGTCGGCAAAGAAGCTGACTATGAAATGAAACAATTAAAAGAAAGCGAGGACAAATAACATGAATTTCGGGCAAAATTTGTATCAATGGTTTTTAAGCAACGCACAGAGCTTAGTGCTTATGTCGATTGTGGTTATCGGTATCTACTTAGGGTTCAAGCGTGAGTTTTCAAAACTTATCGGTTTCTTGGTAGTTGCCTTGATTGCTGTCGGCTTGGTATTCAATGCTGGCGGTGTGAAAGATGTACTGTTAGAGCTGTTCAATAAGATTATCGGTGCATAAAATTTTATTGTGGTGCTGATATGAGAATGGTATAATTTAGAATATGAAATAAAGTGAATACTATTTGAGGTTGAAAATATGATTATTTATAGCAAATTGGAAATCAATAGAATAAAAGATTTTTGGGAGTTATTAAATCGTTTAGATACTGAAACAGATTACATGATGTACGAACCAAATGAAAGAAAAGCGAAAACTACTATTCAAGAATTAAAATTAGATATTCAAGACAATGTAATTCAAGGTTTTGATTTTTTGCAAGTGGCAACAGAAAATGACAAAATAGTTGGTTATATTAGAGCAGAAAGAGGAAAATTTGAAAGAAATTTTCATACGGCATATATTGTTATAGGTATCTTAAAAAAATATAGAGGAAAAGGTATTGGAACTACTTTTTTTAATAATTTAGATTTATGGGCTAAAACAAATAATATTGTCCGTTTGGAACTGACAGTTGAATGTTGTAATAATACTGCAAAAAATTTGTATGAAAAAAATGGTTTTAAAATTGAAGGAATAAGAAAAAAATCAATGTTTGTTGCTGGTTCCTTTGTTGATGAGTTTTATATGGCAAAAATTCTATAAAATAAATTTTCAACTTCATTATTTACAAAGTAATTGGTCTTAGGATTGAGGTGTTTTATTATGAATGAGAGAGAAAAAATCATTCGCTTATGGTTCGATATGTGGCTTAAACAGCAAGATTTAGGAATGGATAAAATTTTTACAGAGGATGTTGTTTATACGGAAAGCTGGTGTCCTAAATATGAAAATCTTAAAACAGTAAAACATTGGTTTAATGAATGGAATACTCGTGGTAAAGTCATTATTTGGGATATTAAACAGTTCTTTCATAAAGAAAATCAAACTGTCGTAGAATGGTATTTTAAAAATGAAATGAATACGGGAAGCGTTGAAGAATTTGACGGTATTTCCTTAATTGAATGGACAGAAGATAACAAAATCAAATCATTAAAAGAATATGGTTGCAATCTGAATAACTATAATCCATATCAACACAGCGATAACCCTCAATTTAGAGATGAAAAAACAAACTGGTTTTAAAACTTAATCAAATTATATCCATATACATAAAGCAGTTAGTCTTAGGATTGACTGCTTTTTTCTTACCTAAAATCAGATTGGAGTGATGACATGAACGATATTTTTAAGGATATGCAGGCAAAAGTCGGCTGTGAATGCATTTCCGACCTGCCCTCTTACAAGCGTAAGGTGTGGCATGAAATGAAACGACTGAACCCTGCCGACTATGAAGAAAGACAGTTAGAAGATTTTTCAAAGTATGTGTTTGGTATGTCGTACCAGACCTTAAAAGATGTGATGAAACAACAGAAAGGACGTGAGGAACAATGCAGGAAACAAGGGTGCTGGTGGAAACGAAAGGAACAACTGGCGAAGAAACAATATCATACTGGTTCGACCTGCCGATAGATGTTGCCGAGTTTGAAGAAAAGTTAGGTGTCGGTGCAGAAAGTGGGGATTACCGCATTATCGAAAAGGTGTTGCCTTATGCTGATGAAGTCCACGAACATACAAGCGTGTACCAGCTCAACGAACTAGATTTTATGTACCGCCAGCTTTCAAGTGATATGCAGGAAGAATATGTATCACTACTTACGATATTTGAGAATTTAGAAGCACTTTATATTTGCAGGAACGTGATTGCGGTTTATCCCGACTGCAAAAGTATGATAGATGTTGCAAGGCAAAAGCTGACAAACGACCCGACGTTCAAACATTTATCCGAGGACTGTCAAGAATATTACTTTGACTTTGAAGCCTACGCTTCTCACTTGCAGGAACACGGGAAATTTTTAGTAACAGAACACGGTATCTTTGAACTGCCAGAGTAGGAAATGAGGTGGTGCTTATGATTGATGATATGGCGGTTTATATTGCTAATCTTGGCAAATACAATGAGGGCTATTTAGTCGGTGCTTGGTTCACGTTTCCTATTGACGAGGAAGATGTGAAAGAAAAAATCGGCTTGAATGAACAATATGAGGAATACGCAATCCATGATACCGATAACTTCCCCATTGCGATTGGCGAGTATGTTTCCATTGAAGAACTCAATGAGATGTATGAAATGATAGAGGAACTTCCCGACTATATCGTAGAATGTCTGGACGAATTTATCAGCCACTATGGGACGCTGGAAGAAGTCGTGGAACACAAGGACGATATTTATTATTATCCCGACTGTGAAACCATGACAGACGTTGCCTACTACTACATAGACGAATTGCAGGCACTTGGCGACATTCCACCCAGCTTACAGAACTATATTGACTATGAAGCCTACGGGCGAGATTTGGATATGGGCGGTTGCTTTATTGAAACAAGCCGAGGTATGTGCGAGATACCATATTAACGCTGGAAGATCAGCGACAAGCATTGTTGCTACTGACAGCGTATTTCTCTTTTAAGGGACAGTCTGAAAATGGCTGTCCTTTTCTATTTTGAAAGGAGCTGAAAGAACTTGAAAAAGATTAAATCTTATACGGGTATCTGGAACGTGGAAAAAGTCTTGTATGCAATCAATGACTTTAACTTACCCTTTCCCGTTACTTTTACACAGATTACATGGTTTGTGATTACGGAATTTATCATCATTCTGTTTGGGGATATTCCCCCACTTTCCATGATTGAGGGAGCATTTCTCAAATACTTTGGTATTCCCGTTGCTCTCACTTGGTTTATGTCGCAGAAAACCTTTGACGGAAAGAAGCCGTACAGCTTTTTGAAATCACAGATAACCTATGCCCTGCGACCTAAAATCACTTATGCAGGAAAAGCCGTAAAACTGCATAAGCAGACCTTGAATGAAACAATCACGGCAGTAAGGAGTGTGAACTATGTTCCCGATAAAATATATTGACAATAACCTTGTCTGGAACAAGGACAATGAGGTGTTCGCCTACTATGAGCTGATACCGTACAACTATTCTTTTCTATCCGCAGAGCAGAAATTTATCGTGCATGACAGCTTTCGCCAGCTTATCGCACAGTCCCGTGAGGGTAAAATTCATGCGTTGCAGATTGCCACAGAAAGCTCAATCCGCAGTATGCAGGAACAGTCAAAGAAGCTGGTAACTGGAAAATTAAAGGAAGTTGCCTGCCAGAAGATAGACGAACAGACCGAAGCGTTAGTATCTATGATTGGGGACAATCAAGTGGACTACCGCTTTTTTCTTGGCTTTAAGCTCATGGTTACGGAAGAACAGCTCAATCTGAAGAACATCAAAAAATCGGCATGGCTGACGTTCAAGGAATTTCTCCATGAAGTGAACCACACGCTGATGAATGACTTTGTTTCCATGCCGAATGATGAAATCAACCGTTACATGAAAATGGAAAAGTTACTGGAAAATAAAATCTCCCGTCGCTTTAAGGTGCGTCGCTTGGAAATCCATGATTTTGGGTATCTCATGGAACATCTTTACGGCAGGGACGGTATCGCTTATGAAGATTATGAGTACCAGCTACCAAAGAAAAAATTGAACAAAGAGACGCTGATAAAATACTACGACCTTATCCGTCCGACAAGGTGTGTGATTGAGGAAAGCCAGCGGTATTTACGATTGGAACATGAGGACAAGGAAAGTTATGTGTCCTACTTTACCGTCAATGCGATTGTCGGGGAGCTTGATTTTCCGTCAAGTGAAATCTTCTATTTCCAGCAACAGCAATTCACATTCCCCGTTGATACGAGCATGAATGTAGAAATCGTGGAAAATCGGAAAGCATTAACGACCGTCCGCAACAAGAAAAAGGAACTGAAAGACCTTGATAATCACGCCTATCAAGCAGGAAGTGAAACCAGCTCAAATGTGGTGGACGCTTTAGACAGCGTGGACGAGCTGGAAACTGATTTAGACCAGACAAAAGAAAGTATGTATAAGTTAAGCTACGTCATACGGGTGTCTGCACCCGATCTTGACGAGCTGAAACGCCGTTGTGATGAAGTCAAGGACTTTTACGACGACCTCAATGTAAAGCTGGTGCGTCCTGCTGGGGATATGCTGGGGCTTCATTCTGAATTTTTACCAGCCAGCAAACGCTATATCAATGACTATGTGCAGTATGTAAAATCAGATTTTCTAGCAGGGCTTGGTTTTGGTGCGACACAGCAGTTAGGAGAAACTACGGGTATCTATATGGGCTATTCCGTTGATACGGGAAGAAATGTGTACCTGCAACCGTCTTTAGCTTCGCAGGGCGTAAAAGGCACAGTTACAAATGCCCTTGCTTCTGCTTTTGTCGGTTCGCTTGGTGGTGGGAAGTCATTCTGCAACAATCTTCTTGTGTATTATTCGGTTCTCTTTGGGGGACAAGCGGTTATCTTAGACCCAAAATCAGGTGCGAAACGTTCCTGCTTGAAAAGAGTAGGCACAGCACTTCATTAAATCAATATTTAATGTGTGTTGGAGAACTAAACACACGAATAGTCGAATGACGGGGTAACGCCCTGAAAGGCTACTTTAATACTCCGACTGGCAGAAACTTGAGTAAACAAGGCTCTGTCAGAAGCTCGGTGAAGTCGGCAGACAGACACCGTAACAGATAATGCTGACGAAAGATTCCCAGAGGTGGGCGTTGTGTCCTATATGCCGGAAGTCTATAAAATATCTATGGTTAGAATGTAGATGAGAGGTCTACTGACGAATCCTTGAATGTACAGGTCTATATCGGGGCTGGATAGAAATGTCCAGTGACACAAACAGTGTCGCTACTGTGGGTGAGTAAGACTCCGCATTTATGAAAATCCATATAACGTTAAAGGCGTTATCAAGGTAGCAGGCTTATAGAGGAAACCTAAGGATATATGTACAGATAGTGTGTTTGGAACGTTGAAAGCTGACAACATGGAGATTTTACTGTCTGTGAAGTGTTCACATCAGAAAGTTATTGTGAGATTAGCAATGATATAAGGTGTGTTAATGTCAGTGAGAGTGGTGGCACAGTACCTATGAAACCGTGATAACAAGCGGTGGAGGGATAGCCACTAGTCATATGAAGAATAGAATTACTAAGAAAAATGGTATGGGTTCGAGTAAGACTAAGAGATGTACTTGCTCCTGCAAACAAGGAGGGTACAGACCATGCTAAAGAAAAACAAGCTCCGCTATAACGAGTATTATGATATGCAACATATTTATGACGAGTTATACGCACAGAGCAAGAACGGTAATAACTTTTATAAGTTACTTGAAATTATTGGTTCGGAACAAAATATTTGTTTAGCTTACCGTAATCTGAAATCAAACAGTGGCAGTAAAACGGCTGGAACGGATGGAATGACGATAGACGATATAAAACAACTCAGCAATGCTGAGATTGTTGCTACCGTTCGGGAAAGCCTTAGCAACTACCGCCCCAAATCAGTCAGACGTGTTTTCATTCCAAAAGCTGGGAGCGATAAAATGCGTCCATTGGGGATTCCGTGTATCTGGGACAGGCTGGTACAACAATGTATCCTGCAAGTCCTAGAGCCGATATGCGAACCAAAGTTCCATAATCATTCCTATGGATTCCGTGCGAATCGAAGTTCCCACCATGCAGTCAGCAGAGTAACGACACTGATAAATTTATCAAAATATCATTACTGTGTTGACGTAGACATTAAAGGATTTTTCGATAATGTCAATCATGGAAAACTATTAAAACAAATCTGGACACTTGGTATTCGGGATAAAAGATTGATTTGCATTATCAGCAAAATGCTGAAAGCCGAAATTGACGGCGAGGGTGTCCCAGAAAAAGGAACGCCACAAGGCGGTCTGTTAAGTCCACTGCTCTCCCTCATAGTCCTTAATGAATTAGACTGGTGGGTAAGCAGTCAGTGGGAAACATTCCAGCCGAAGAACCGCAGTAAAAATGGGTGGCTTCAATACGCAAAGAAATATACCAAACTGAAAAGCGGTTTTATTGTACGTTACGCTGATGATTTTAAAATCATGTGTTCAACCTATGGAGAAGCACAAAGATTTTACCGCAGTACCGTAGATTTTCTTAATAAAAGGCTGAAATTAGAAATCAGTCCAGAGAAATCAAAGGTAGTAAATCTGAAGAAAAATTCATCAGATTTTCTGGGGTTCAAAATCAAAGTCATTCCAAAAGGAAGAACGAAACACGGTTATGTTGCCAAAACAGATATGAACCAAAAAGCATTAAAGAAAGCGAAAACAAATCTAAAGTTAAAGGTAAAAGATATAGCCAGACATACGACTGGCTTCAATATCAGCAGATATAATCTGACAGTTATCGGTATGCAGAATTACTACTGCATAGCAACTAACGTATATAACAACCTGACAGAAGTAAGTTACGCTCTCTTACCGACCATACGAATCCGTTTAAGGAACATTGCAAAATCAGTTCCATTTGAAAGTACAAGTTCAGAATTTCAGAGCAGGACAAAAGGAATCAGACCAAAAACAAAAATAGTGATGATTGCGGATAATCCGCTATTGCCGATTCAAGGAGTACAACACAAAAATCCTATGAATTTCTCGCAAGATATTTGTAATTTTACAAAGCAAGGGAGAAACAAGGTGCATGAGGACGTTGTAGTTGTAACAAAAGAAGAAATCCGAGCGTTGTTGGAAAATGAAAACCCTGCCGATAGCGTAGAGTTTAACGACAATCGTATTTCGGCATATATCGCACAACAAGGCAACTGCTATGTAATGAATCGTCGAGGAACTCCGTCCACTCTGATATGTATTCACAAATCAGACAAAGGAGATAACCTTGATAGATATTCTAATCTGGCATTTGTGGAAATTCCCATTGCAAAGGCAATCCTAACAGAATCAGCAGACGAAGCAAAATCACTGTTAAAAGGTTATGTTCTTAATAGTCAGCAGAAGAAAAAACTGAACAGAATACGGACGAATTACGGATACCAGACAATAACTGGGAAATAACTTATAAATCTATTTGGATATGATGGAACGCCGTATGAAGCGAAAGTTTCATGTACGGTGTGAAGCGGGGGAAAACTTGGAGATAACATCAAAAAGTTACCTATCGCTATAGCGTGGCAACTGGAAAGAAACGCTCCCAGAAATCGCCCATGAAATCAATATCGTAAACCTTACCAGCGACAAGGACAATGCAGGGCTTCTTGACCCGTTTGTGATTATGAAGAATGTAAAAGACGCTGAAAGTCTGGCAATCGACATCTTAACATTCCTTACGGGTATTTCTTCAAGGGACGGCGAAAAATTCCCCGTACTTCGTAAGGCGGTGCGTTCCGTTACCCAGAGCGACAGTCGGGGCTTGCTCCATGTGATAGACGAGCTACGCCGTGAAGATACACCCATATCAAGAAATATCGCAGACCATATCGACAGCTTTACGGACTATGACTTTGCACACCTGCTGTTTTCAGACGGTACGGTAGAAAATGCTATCAGTCTGGATAACCAGCTCAATATCATTCAAGTAGCGGACTTAGTATTGCCAGATAAAGATACCACTTTTGAGGAATACACGACTATTGAATTGTTGTCGGTATCTATGCTGATTGTGATTAGTACCTTTGCCCTTGATTTTATCCATTCCGACAGAAGTATTTTTAAGATTGTAGATTTGGACGAAGCGTGGGCGTTCTTAAACGTGGCACAAGGCGAAACTTTATCAAATAAGCTGGTGCGAGCTGGACGAGCTATGCAGGCAGGTGTTTATTTTGTTACACAATCTTCTGGCGACGTGTCAAAGGAAAGTCTGAAAAACAATATCGGCTTAAAATTCGCTTTCCGTTCTACTGACATCAACGAGATAAAGCAGACCTTAGAATTTTTCGGTATCGACAAGGACGACGAAAACAACCAGAAACGGCTTCGTGATTTGGAGAACGGACAATGCTTATTGCAGGACTTATACGGGCGTGTCGGTGTGGTGCAGATACACCCCGTCTTTGAAGAACTGCTACACGCCTTTGATACCAGACCGCCCGTACAGAGAAATGAGGTGGAGTGATGAAAGAAAGGATAAAAGGTGCGTTCAAAAAAAAGAAGATTTTCCACTTTCTCAAAATGGTTCTGTTTGTCGTGGCACTCTCCCTTATCCTGCTTTCACTTTTGGGGACGGTAGCTCATGCGACGGGGCTTGTGGACGATACCATAAATGCAGGAAATCTTTATTCAAAATATCCCCTTTCCAACTACCAGCTTGATTTTTTCGTCGATAATAGCTGGTCGTGGCTTCCGTGGAACTGGCTCGACGGTATCGGAAAATCGGTACAATACGGGCTGTACTGCATTACCAACTTTGTCTGGACTATCAGTTTGTATTTGAGTAATGCAACGGGCTATGTGGTGCAGGAAGCCTATAAGCTGGACTTCATCAACGATATGGCAGACAGTATCGGGAAAAGCATACAGACCCTTGCAGGTGTAACACAGAACGGTTTTTCCAGTTCTGGCTTCTATATTGGTTTCCTGCTTCTCATTATCTTAGTGGTGGGAATGTACGTTGCCTATACGGGACTGATAAAACGGGAAACCAGCAAGGCACTTCACGCTGTTATCAACTTTGTGGTGGTGTTCGTGCTGTCCGCTTCGTTTATCGCTTATGCTCCCGACTACATCAAGAAGATAAATGAATTTTCATCAGACATCAGTACCGCTTCTTTGGACTTGGGAACAAAAATCATGCTCCCTAATTCTGACAGCGAGGGCAAGGACAGCGTGGACTTGATACGGGACAGCTTATTTTCTATTCAAGTGGAACAGCCGTGGCTACTTCTACAATTCGGCAACAGCAATGCAGAGGAAATCGGGACAGACCGTGTGGAAGCTCTCGTATCGGCAAGCCCAGAGGACGAGGACGGAAAAACCAGAGAAGAAGTCGTGAAAACAGAAATTGAGGACAACGACAACAACAATCTGACGATACCGCAGGTGGTAAACCGTTTGGGTATGGTGTTCTTCCTCTTGTTTTTCAACTTAGGGATAACGATATTTGTATTCTTGCTTACGGGCATGATGTTGTTTAGCCAGATACTTTTTATTATTTTCGCTATGTTTTTGCCTATTAGTTTCCTGCTCTCTATGATACCGAGCTATGAAAGCATGGCAAAGCAGGCAATCGTAAGGGTGTTTAATACCATAATGACACGGGCAGGAATAACGCTCATTGTAACGGTGGCGTTTAGCATTTCCAGTATGTTTTATAACATTTCCACAGACTATCCGTTCTTTATGATAGCGTTCTTGCAGATAGTGTGCTTTGCTGGTATCTACATGAAGCTGGGCGACTTAATGAGTATGTTCTCACTTAATGCTGGCGACAGTCAAAGCATGGGACGACGTATTTTCCGCAGACCGTATCTGTTTATGCGACATAGGGCTAGGCGTATGGAACACCGTATCGCAAGGGCGGTCAGTGCAGGCGGTATTTCGGGCGGTGTCGCTGGTGCGGTAGCTGGAAGTGCCGTTGCTGGCAAGAGAGCCGAAAGAAAAAATACGGCTTCTAAAGAAAATCGGGGCAATGCCACTTCCAGCATGGGACAGCGTGCAGGCTCAAAAGTCGGTGCTGTCTTAGATACGAAAAATAAAGTGAAAGACAAGGCAAACGCTGTCAAAGAGAATATCAAGGATATGCCGACACAGACCGCTTATGCGGTGTATTCCGCAAAGGAAAAGGCAAAGTCCAGCGTGTCCGACTTCAAGCGTGGCATGGTGCAGGAACAGCAGTCCAGACAGACGGGACGCTTGGAAAAGCAGGAACAGCGTAAGAAAAATATCGCTGACAAACGTATGGAGCTTCAAAAGGCACAAGAAGCAAGGCAGGCACAGCGAAAGGCTGACGGATCAGCGACAACGGGAGCTACCCGTCCCCATGAGCGACCAGTCACAGCTTCAACCATTCCAAAGCCGAGTGTTGAAAAAATGCAGGAAGTCAAACGCCCAGCCACAGCTCCAACTCCGAAAGCAAGTGAGCCAGTCAAGACAAATGTTATCAAAGAGCGTCCGTTATCTTCTGGTGCTTCTGATAAGAAAGCACCCCAGCCTACACAGACAGTACATAGGCAGAATGTAGAAAAAGTGGTATCGCAGGAAACACGCCAGAATGACACCAAAGACCGCAGGATAAAGGTTCAGCAGACCCAGAGCGTCCAGAAGAACCAGCAGACCATAGAGAAAACCCGTAACCTTGTAACGAAGAAAGGACAGAAGAAAAAATGAAACTGAAACATATCGCTATCATTGGCAGTCTGTTTCCTATCCTCTTTTCTCTGGTGCTTTTCTTTGGCGTCCTCATTAGTGCGGACAGCGACGACGAGAACAGCAATTTTTCTTCTGGCATTACGGGTATGAACCTATCCGCAGAAGTCTTGAAACATCAGCCTATGGTAGAAAAATACGCCAGAGAAAACGGTATCTCCGAGTATGCCAATGTGTTACTTGCTATCATTCAAGTAGAAAGTGGCGGTACGGCAGAAGATGTTATGCAGAGTTCGGAAAGTCTTGGTTTACCGCCTAATTCCTTAGATACGGAAAGCTCAATCAAGCAGGGGTGTAAGTATTTTGCGTCCCTGCTTTCTTCCTGCAAAAATCAAGGTATCGACGATTTGAATGTAGCGATACAGTCCTATAACTATGGCGGTGGTTATGTGGGATATGTGGCAGGAAAAGGAAAGAAACACACCTTTAACCTTGCAGAGAGCTTCGCCCGTGAAAAATCGGGTGGAAAGAAAGTAACCTACACCAACCCGATAGCCGTTGCAAAGAATGGGGGCTGGCGGTATGGCTATGGAAATATGTTCTATGTGGAATTAGTCAATCAGTATTTAACTGTACCGCAGGTATCGGGAGAACTGGCACAAAAGGTCATGAATGAAGCGTTGAAATATCAAGGCTGGAAATATGTGTATGGCGGTAGCAATCCCAACACTTCCTTTGACTGTTCGGGATTGACGCAATGGTGCTATGGAAAAGCTGGTATCTCCTTACCGAGAA
>OGKW01001577.1_pt1 | contig 12961 bp, 9 predicted proteins | sample 1572601 | NCBI WGS metagenome assembly OGKW01 (sample SAMEA2581875, study PRJEB24529) | metagenome | biome: Human gut stool | place: China | collected 2011
CGAAGAGCAACCTAAGTTATGAATTTAGGGCAGACACAAAATTTGAGACACTCCCCTGCCGGACTCTTCCTTAACTTTGAGCACATGTTCGTCGGCCTCGAGGCTGCACGAAAAGTCCCGGACAAGTTTCGTCGGATCGAGTAGGGGGAGCGTTTGCTCGCCCCTCTCACACCACCTAAGCATGTCGTTCGGCACTTGGCGGTTCCAGTTAACCCCTGCATGGTTTCAACGCGTCTCACGTAGGGCCTTTTCAAGATCATACCAACCTTCATTCCACAAGTTCTGATTGCTCAGGGCCTGGTGTATGGGGTAAGCCTTCGCAATTGCCCAGTATCTATTCGAACTGTATGCGAACTCCCCGATTTCAGGCGCGTCTTTCCACCTCTTCTTCAGTTCCTCCTGCCGCTTTCCTGGTTTCTTCCATTGTTTCCATAGAAGTTGCCTTATTCGGCGGTGGAGCCAACTATCCGTTTTAATTCTCCACCAGACAGAAACGGCTTTCTTGAAGTAATTAGACCAGCCTTTTAGTGCAAGCCTCAGTTTCGCCTTGACAGCATCTATCCCTCCGATTGCTCTTCTATCAGTCAGAGCACGCAACTTCTCCTTCAGTTTCGTTCTCTTCTTCCGGTGAACAACAGGAAAGTATTTGTAGTCAGGGAATCTGGCTTTCTTTTTCTTGGTCACGCTGTTTGTGAAGCTAAATCCAAGAAATTGCACTTCAGGTGAACCGACTCTGAGAGTTTTCGTCTTCTCTTGGTTGACCTTCAAGATCAGCTTTTTCTCTATGAAGTTGGATACCCAGGCAAGGATGCGCTGAGCCGCTTTTCGGCTCCTGGCAAAGAACACGGCATCATCCGCATAGCGGACTGCACGTATGCCTTTATCCTCGACCTTCTGATCAAGTTCATTGAGAAGCACGTTTGCTAAAAGAGGAGATATGACACCTCCTTGAGGCGTTCCGATAGTGTTTGGTTTTCCTACTTTTCCGTCTTCGCTGATCTGAGCCCTTAGGAATTTGTGGATCAGGGATATAACTCTTCCTTCCTTTATCCTTTCAGATAAAAGTTGGATCAGCTTGCTGTGGTTTACCGTATCAAAGAATTTCCTCAGATCCAGGTCAACCACCCACACATATCCGTCTTTTATGTGTTCCATTGCTTTCCGAACGGCCATACGACAATCTCTATTAGGTCTGAAGCCGTAGCTCATGTCGCGGAAGACTTTTTCGTATTCACGACTCAACACCAGGGTCACTGCCTGCTGGACAAATCGGTCGATTACCGTTGGAATTCCCAGCGGTCTTTGTTCGCCGTTGTCTTTAGAGATGTATACGCGCTTGATAGGTGATGGTTTGTATTCTCCTTTTCTGATCTTGTCGGTCAGTTCTCCCGGATGTTCTAAGAAGTATTTCCTTAGCTCCCCTGTTCCCATTCCATCTACGCCGGCCGAGCCCTTATTGGCTTCAACCTTCAGTAGGGCTTGGTACAGGTTCTTCGGGGCGAGTATCCCTTCCAACGTGATCGTCTCAAAAGCCTCGCTACTCATTAGTTCAATCCTTGCGACTTCAGCGAATCTCCTGACTTGTTTCCTGAGGCGTTCCGCGCCTCCCTGTCCAGGCCAGGTTGTCTTAACGTTTTTCTGTTCTCGCCGCTCGGTTTTCCTCCTTTCACGGGTTTACTGGTTCGGCCCTTCCTCAATACTCATGAGTACTATGGCACCTGCTGACTTCTTGCCATTCGTTGTTACTACCACTGTTTAGGGCTGGCAAGATCTCCCTGGGTAATCACACTTTCTTTCGTCCCATGCCACCGCCGTCTCTACGCCGCAGGTTCCGACCAAGTTTCGGATTTCAAGTTATTTTGCACTCTCATCCACCTGCTTCCGCCTAAGACGATTCCTGTTCGTCGGTGCGTGACTTTGCTATTCGCTTCTTTCAGCCTACGCATCACTGCGTACACCTTGCGATTCGCTAACTCTTCCCCTTGGTGGGCGAGCTCGGGACTTGCACCCTATAGAAAGTGTGCCTGCCAGGCACACAAAAACAGCCGAGGCGATTTCACCCAGCCTCGGCTCGATGAACTGAATAGTTATTGAATGCTTATTACTTGATAGCCTTCATCCTCAATCGGCGCTTTCAGTTTTTCAGTATCAAAACCTTCCGGTACACCGGCCTTGGCGACTCCGTCCTCAAGAGAAACCGACTTAACCCTGACGCCCTCAATGCCGGAAAGTGCCTTGGTCACGGCTTTCACACAGTGCTCGCACATCATGCCGTCAATCTTGATGGAGACGGTTTCCTTCGGAGCAGAAATCATCTCAAAAGACGTCACTTCATAATCCTCTGCCTTAATCGCGTCCGCAACCTCTTTTTCAGACAATGCACGATCAGCGCTAACGACAGCGTTCTTCTGCTCTAAAGACACGTCGGCAGAAACCACACCGGGAATCTTTTCTAAGGCACCCTTAACAGCTTTGACACAATGTTCGCACATCATTCCTTCGATACCGACTTTGTAGACGAAATCTGAGGCATTCTTTTGTTCAGCCTCAGCAGACACATCCGCCAATTGCTGAAGTTTCGGCAGTAAGGTTTGTTCCGAAGTTTTGTCTCCGTTTCCCGAATCCTTAAGCACCGGTTTCCAGCCTCTTAAACGAAGGGCGTTCGTCACAACGCTCACCGAGCTCATACTCATTGCGGCCGCTGCAATCATCGGATTCAGAATCCATCCGAAAGCTGTGTAGAAAACCCCTGCCGCTACCGGGATGCCGATGATGTTGTAGATAAATGCCCAAAACAAGTTCTCACGAATGTTAAGCATCGTCGAATGAGACAAGGCCGAAGCGTTAACGACATCGGACAAGCGGCTCTTCATCAGTACGAGGTCAGCCGCTTCAATGGCGACATCAGTACCGGCGCCGATAGCTGCACCTACATCGGCTCTGACCAGCGAGGGAGCGTCGTTGATGCCGTCGCCAACCATAAGAACTTTCTTACCTTGTGCCTGTAGCTCGCGCACGACCGCTTCTTTATCTGCCGGCTTAACTTCAGCTCGAACGTTCTTGATGCCGACGCGCGCAGCCACGGCACGAGCTGTTTTTTCGTTGTCGCCGGTCAGCATCCAAACTTCTTTGCCTTTAGCCTGCATGGCTTCAATCGCCTGCTTGCTGTCAGGACGAATCGGATCCGCGATGGCCAACAGTCCTATTAGTTTGTCGTCAACAACGACGTAAAGAGGAGTTTTCCCTTCGTTGGCAAGCCCGTCTGCAAGTTCTTTCGTCTTGGTATCTTCCGAACTAATCACAGATTTATTGCCGATGCGGATTGATTTCCCTTCGCAGGCACCGGAGACATTACCAAGCTGCTGGACAAAGTCGGAAGCGTCTTTCAAAGAAAGATTCAGCGCTTTGGCGCCTTCGACAATAGCTGTTGCCAAAGGATGCTCGGATTTCTGTTCTACCGAAGCAGAGAGCGCGAGCAATTCTTCCGGTTTTACGTTCCCGAAAGCAATAACATCAGTCAAAGAAGGTTTGCCGGAAGTGACGGTTCCGGTCTTATCCAAAACAACGGCATCGACTTTTTCTAAAGATTCAATTGCTTCTGCGCTTCTGAATAGAATGCCGTTTCTTGCGCCGCGGCCGGTGCCGACCATGATGGCAGTCGGAGTCGCTAAACCTAATGCACACGGGCAGGAAATCACAAGAACCGATACCGCGATCTCAAGCGCGAACTCCCAGGAGTAGCTGACCAACATCCACACGATGGCTGCAATGATTGCGATGCTAATCACTGTCGGTACAAAGATTCCGCTGACTTTATCTGCTAAGCGGGCGACCGGTGCCTTAGTGGAAGTTGCTTCATCCACCAATTTAATGATCTGTGCTAAAGCCGTATCTCCGCCGACCTTCGTGGCACGCATTTCAACATAGCCTTGGGTCAGGAGCGTTGAAGCCGAGAGCTCCTCGCCTTCCTTCTTGTCTACCGGAATGCTTTCGCCTGTGAGAGAAGATTCATCCAGTGCACCGGAGCCTTTTACGACGATTCCGTCGACCGGAACTCGGCTTCCTGTCTTCAGTACAACGATATCTCCGACTTGAACGGCACTAACCGGAACTTCCGTCTCCTTACCGTCCTTTAAAACGACAGCTTTATCCGGAACCAAGGACATCAGCTGAGAAATGGCGTCCGTTGTCTTATGTTTGGCTCTGGATTCGAAGTACTTGCCTAAGGTAATCAGAGCAAGGATCATCGCGGCAGAATCGAAGTACAAGTTGTGCGCGTAGTGATGAAGCGTCGCTTCGTCTCCTTGTCCTAAGGCATAGAGCATCATGTACAGCGCAAAGAGTCCGAACAGCATGGAAGCTGAAGATCCGATCGCCACAAGAGAATCCATGTTCGGAGATCTCTGCCAGAGTGTCTTAAAGCCGACCGTGAAATATTTGAAATTCACGAAGACAACGGGCAGCGCCAAGAGGAACTGTGTCAAGGCATTGATAGGAGCGCCCTTTGTCCCCGACATAACTTCCGGAAGCGGCATTCCGACCATCGGACCCATTGCCAGCACCATCAGAATGGCAGCAAAAAAGAGCGAAACGTACAGGCGCGTCTTCATTTGTGCCGCTTCCTTTTTGGCCGCCAGCGCGGGATCGATGGATTTAGCCGCAGGAGAACCCGCAGCCTGCTTTTCGTTTGCGCCGTACCCCGCGTTTGTTACCGCCTGAATAATCTGCTCCAGCCCTGTTTTAGTTTCATCGTAATTGACCGTCATGCTGTTTTTCAGCAAGTTGACGCTCACGTCTTCAACGCCGGGGACACCTGCCACCGCCTTCTCCACTCGATTAGAGCAGGCAGAACAGGTCATTCCGGTGACATCAAAATTCTTTTTCATATAACTTTCCGTTGTCGAACGCAATCATTCTAAGTATTATTATCTTTTGCGCAAGAACTTCCGTTTTTGATAGATAGTTACTTTTTAGATACTATGGATAAGACTAAATCCAAACTAACTGAAGAATTCCAAATTGAAGAGTTCCACTGTCCTGTTGAGGCGACTCTTTCTTTAATCGGCGGTAAATACAAAACGCTTATTCTTTGGAACCTCATCGGAAAAACTCTGCGTTTTTCTGAATTACGCCGTCTGATTCCCTCGGCAACACCAAAAATGCTGACGCAGCAGCTTCGAGAGCTGGAAGATGCCGGACTGCTTATCAGAAAAGTCTATGCCGTCGTTCCTCCTAAAGTTGAATACTCCTTAACGCCTCTGGGAACTTCTCTTCGGCCGATTCTAGAGTCGATGTATGAATGGGGCAGTGAGTACCTGCTCAATCAAGGAATGAAGCCTTGCTGCTCAATGAAGAAGCTGCCGAGTGCCTAAAATCAGAACAACTCCGTGTTGCAGAGTACATTTCAACTAAAATTTTCCTAAATCATTTTTTTCTGAGAGCCATGCTATTGCCTTCCCTCAGAGACCGTGCCGATTATGTGGTGCGGTTTCTCTTCGGTTCATTCATCGCCATCGGCTGCTTTTTAGTCGTTTGGCCCTTTGCAACAGCGATGTCGGTTGCGGCTGTGATCGCAATCGTCTCTTGGCCTCTATTTAAGCGAGTCCGAAAGGAAGTCGGAGGCAGGAATCTTGTTGCGACACTGATCATGGTATCCCTGCTGGCGATCCTCATCGTGCTTCCGATTGCAGGTTTGTCATTAGTGTCGGCCCAGGAAATTCCGGCTTTAATCCGCTACGTTCGTGAATGGATTGCTTCCGGCTTTACCGTTCCCGAAGAACTTAAGGAAATTCCTTTTGTCGGAGAATGGGCTTACACCCAGGCTACTCATCTTTTAGGCAATAAGGAAGAACTCGCCGCCATTGCACAAAAGCTCTTTGATCCGGTGAGCCGAGCGGCCCTTGCCGGCGCCGTCATGTTAGGCGACGGTCTCCTCCAATTATTCCTCATGCTGTTCGTGATTTTCTTCTTTTATCGCGACGGCGAAGTCCTTTCTCAAAAATCACTGGCTCTATTAACCCGCATGAGCGGCAGCATCGGTGCAGAAGTCCGCGACATTATCGTCAACACGACGCGCAGCGTGGTCTTCGGCATTGTCGGAAGCGCCGCAGGTCAAGGCGTCGTTGCCTTAATCGGCTTCTGGATCGCAGGTGTTCCTGGCGCCATCACATTGGGCGTCGCGGTGTTCGTCTTATCTGCCGTTCCTATCGGACCTCCCTTAGTATGGGGGCCTGCTGCTTTCTGGCTCTATTACAAAGGCGAAGTCGGCATGGCGATTTTCCTCGTGCTTTGGGGATCGCTTGCAGTTTCTAGTGTGGATAACTTCTTAAAGCCGATTTTGATTTCCAAGGGAGCTTCCCTGCCCTTGTCCCTAATCTATCTAGGTGTATTCGGCGGAGTTCTCGCTTTCGGATTCATGGGCATTATTTTGGGACCCGTCGTGATTGCTGTAGGTATTGCGATGAGCAAAACTTGGCTGTCGGTCTCCGCCACCGTTAACGACAAAGACCAGCCCACAGCAAAAACTGAGACCCTTCTTAAGAAGCTCTCTAAGAACTCCATAGAGTCAGACATTGTTTCTGACGTCACAGGAGGACCGAGCAGCTCTAACCACCATCATTCCGCACAGTCTAAGAGTGATGACAAAAAGTAGAAAACGAATCTCCCGTTGACCAAAACTCACGGTTTTCTTCGAAAAGTCTTACTGTTGAGCCTGCAATATGCGGGCTCAATTCTTTTGTTTCTTCGTTGAATGCCTGGCACCGAAGGTATTAAGGAAAATTAGAGGTGTCAAAACGTTACAGCAGCTCTATACTTATCCGAATCTAACAACGGTGAGTAACTATGAACCATAAAGTCATCGGCATCAGCCAAAGTTTTAGTCCCGCCCCCTTCGTCAGAGCCTTGAAGGAAAGACTCCAATCCACTTTCCTTCCTGACGGTTCACGTCCCCGCATTGAACTTGTAGATCTCGACTGGTCTTCTCCGGATGCAGACGCTCCGAAGTTAGTCCAAGAAGGCGACGTTAAGATTCGCGTTTTGGAAGAGTCGTATCAGCTCATTGAAAAAGGCGCTCAAGTCATCGCACTGTGCAACTTCAGAAACATCAGTTTCTTAAATGAAGTTCAAACTGAAATCACAACTCCTGTGACGGATATCCTTCAGGCCTGCATCGAAGAGCTCAAGAAGAATCCTGTTAAGAAACTCGGTTATCTCGGCCGTCCGGGTACAGATAAAGCCAAACTCATTACAGAAACCGTCAGCCGCGAAGTCCCTGTGGAATGGGTTTATCCGAGCGAAGCTATGCTCGAAGTGTTCGACGAACTCGAAAGCGGCTCTCGCTGTGCAGTGATTCCCGATCAGAAGAAAGCCTGTGAACTCTTCGGCAAAGTCTGCTCTAACCTTCTGAGCGAAGGCGCCGAATTGGTTTTCCCGACTTGCGTCATGCAGGCATTATTTGCGGCCGCTCTGAAGTCCGAGGGTTACAACGTTTTGGATTCCATGAGCGCCTACGTTTCCTACCTTTGCTTCACCGATTGGGAAAAACTTCCTAAACCCTTCAAGATCGGTATTGTCGGCGGTCTCGGACCGGCTGCCACTGTCGACCTTTACGACAAAATTACTAAGGCAACTCCTGCTAAGAATGACCAGGAACACATCAAAGTTGCCGTCGAACAGAATCCCCAGATTCCTGACCGTACCAAATACCTGCTTCACGGCGGCGTGGATCCCACACTTTCTTTGTATGCCGCTTGCCGCAAGCTCGAAAAAGATGCGGTTGACGCAATCGTGATTGCCTGCAATACCGCGCATGCTTACTTCGAAACCATTGTTCCTCACTTAAGCGTTCCGCTCATCAATATGCAGCAGGTAACGCTGGAAGAGATACGCGACAAATTCGGTCCGGATGTCGTCATCGGCTTGATGGCAACCGACGGCACGATTCAGACCGGCATCTACGGCCGCAAAGCCAAATCTATGAAACTTGCGATGGTCGTCCCTGATAAAGAGCACCAGGCCATGGTCATGGAAGCCATTTACGGCGAAAAAGGCGTCAAGGCAGGTTACACCGACGGTTATTGCAAAGAAGTTCTGCTTAAGGCAGCAGAGCATTTAGTTAAAGATAAAGGCGCTCAAGCCCTTATTCTCGGCTGCACCGAGCTGCCCTTAATTCTTGAGGAAACGGACTACCTCAAGCTCGGGGACGGACATGCCGCCATCGTCGATCCGACTTCGTCTCTTGCCCGCCGCGTCGTTAAAGTTGCCGGAGAGATCACAAAAATCAGAGGTGTTCGCTAATGTATTTTCAAGCTAAAGACTATTCCCCGGTTTCGACCGGAACCAAAGTAGCCTTTATCGGCCTAGGCACAATGGGCTTTCCGATGGCAGGGCACCTCCTGCATGCCGGCTGTCAGGTCACCGTTTACAACCGTACGGCCTCCAAAGCCCAAGCTTGGGTAGAAAAATTCGGCGGCAAAGCTGCTGCCACGCCTCGTGAAGCCGCAGAAGATGCGGATGTTGTCTTTACCTGTGTCGGCAATGACAGCGACCTGCGCAGCGTGCTGCTCGGAGAAAACGGCGCTTTTGCCGGCATGAAGAAAGATGCCGTCCTGTGGGATGCCACGACAGATTCTGCCGAAGTGGCCAAAGAAATGGCTGCCGAAGCACAGTCTCGCGGCCTGCACTTTGTGGACGCACCAGTTTCCGGCGGACAAGACGGCGCCGTGAGCGGCAGCCTAACCGTCATGTGCGGCGGAGACGCTGAGATCATTGAACACGTCAAACCGATCGCCGATGCTTTTGCCTGTTCGATTCGAAGAATCGGCCCGGTCGGCTCCGGCCAGCTCGCGAAGATGTGCAATCAGATCTGCATCGCCGGTGTTGTTCAGGGGCTGGCCGAAGCCATTGCTTTCGGACAGACGGCGGGTATCGATATGCACACCGTGTTGGATGTCATCGGTAAAGGCGCAGCTTCGTCCTGGCAAATGCAGCGCCGAGGCGACACGATGATCGAGGGGAAGTTTGATTTCGGGTTTGCAGTGGATTGGATGCGTAAGGATTTAGGTATCTGTTTAGAACAAGCCCGCAAAACCGGAGCCGATCTTCCTATGACAGCGCTTGTCGATCAGTTCTATGCTGAAATTCAGAATATGGGCAGAGGAAGATTCGATACTTCTTCTCTCATTCTCCGACTCAACAGAGAACCGAAGAAGTCGTAATCGCTTCTGATAGCGCGAAAGCCTCGGGATTTCCGAGGCTTTCGTGTTTTTGATTTCGAGAAATCGATCAGATCTTCATGATTTCCTGACGATAGAAACGAAGTTCTTCGACGGAGTCATAAATATCGGACAGAGCTTCGTGGCGAGAAGTCTTCTGATATTTCTTCATTACTTCCGGCGCCCAGCGTTTGACACATTCTTTGAAGGAGGAAACGTCGAGGTTGCGGTAATGGAAGAACTGCTCCAGACGCGGTGTCCAGCGGGCCATGAAACGGCGGTCCTGACCGATGGAGTTTCCGCAAAGCGGGCTCTTGCCGGCCGGCACGTACTTCGAGAAGAAATCAATAAAGATTTGAGCAGCTTCGTCTTCCGTGACTTTGCTTTCCAGGCAGCGATTAACAAGACCGCTGCGAGTATGTGTAGCGGTATTCCAGGAGTCCATGCCGGAGAGAATCGCGGCATCCTGGTGGATCGCGACCACCGGCCCTTCAGCAATCACATTGAGCTGAGGATCGGTAATGACAGCCGCCATCTCAAGAATGCGGTTGATCTGGGGCTCTAAGCCCGTCATCTCCAGGTCCATCCAAATCAGATTGTTCTCGTTAAACAGCGGATCTCTTTCGACTGCAAAACCGTTATTGCTCATATCTCTCTCTTTGTATTAATCGATCTTTCGAGGCATTTTAGAACAAACCAAGAAGATCCGAACCGCCGAAACGGCCGGATCCTTTCTTTGCTGCACTCAGCTCAATCTTAATCGTCTTTGTGATGTCCTCTTTTACGTCCGGGGCCGCGATGGTCGTTCCAATCATGACTTTTCGCGGGCCTGGGACAGGCATGCGGACCGCGAGGCGGAGGACGATGGTCCCAGCCAGGGCCTCTGTCATGTTTTGGACGAGCATGTTGTCTTGGCGGGGGAGGAGGCGGCGGTGGAGGAGCGGCATGACGGTAATGCTTGTTGTACCAGCTGCGTTTCACAAAATATACAGGGACGCCGCATGCACCGTATTCCGCGCAGTACCGTCTCCAATGACGACGATGATTATCAGGCACCGTCAGGTAAATCGGAGCACCGGCCAAAGCCGCGCCGATCGCCACAATGGGATTTGCATTCCACAAAGAAGGCGTCACGCCTTGAATCGGAAGAACACCATAGTAGCCGGGTGTGCCTATGCCGACGTTGACATTGACGTGCACACCGGCGTGCGACGGCAAGGAAACAGAAATCGCAAGCAATGAGGAAGCCGCCAAGAGTTTCAGGCTTTGAAAGGAAATCACGATTGACCTCCTTAAGTCTATTAATTACCAAAAATTCAGTATATCCAGAGCCGCTGCTTCGGTGCGATGCTCCGCTCATCTCTGTGCATACTTTGAGCGCAGAGCATCGAGTCCCCTATAATTTTCGGATCAATTTTTAACTTTTTATAACAATGAATTCAGCTGAAGTTTTTGAGATTGTCTTTCTTTTATTTTTATTCGGGAACTTTGTTCTCAAATACTATCTGGACCGACGCCAGGTTCGGTCGATTCAGATCAACCGAGGCGCCGTTCCTGCTGCTTTTGCAGGCAAGATAACGTTAGAGGCCCATCAGAAAGCCGCTGACTACTCGGTTGAAAGAATCAAGTTCGGACAGCTGGCAAGAATCACCGACCTGGGCTTCGTATTAATCGCAACCATAGGAGGATTGATTCAGTGGATCTACGGCGAAGTTTCCGGATGGCTCGGAGGCGACATTTGGGCGCAGATCGTCATTATTCTCTGTTACGGCTTCCTTTCCTCTTTAATCGACCTGCCCTTCTCTTGGTATTCGACATTCAAGATTGAAGCGAAGTACGGTTTTAACACCACTACGCCGGCTCGTTTTATCAAGGATTTGCTCCTGTCAGCTGTTTTAAGTTTGGTTCTCGGCATTCCTATTCTTGCAGCCGTTCTTTGGATTTGGAATGCTGCAGGGGACTTTTGGTGGTTCTGGGCTTGGCTTGCTTATATTCTCTTCATTCTTGCCGTGCAGTGGATTTACCCGACGTTTATCGCTCCGCTCTTCAACAAATTCACGCCTCTGCCTGACGGAGAACTCAAAACTCGTCTGGAGGGTTTACTCAAAAGAATCGGCTTTGCCTCTAAAGGCCTCTATGTAATGGATGCTTCTAAGCGCAGTGCCAAGGGTAATGCCTACATGACCGGCTTCGGAAGAAACAAGCGCATCGTTTTGTTTGACACACTGCTCAATAAGATGACGCCGGAAGAAACGGAAGCCGTCTTAACCCATGAGCTCGGCCACTATAAGCTTCACCACATCTACAAGATGATGGCGTTCAGCTTTGCTTTTTCTCTGCTTTTCCTCTGGATTCTGTCCGTTCTTGCCGACTGCTCCTGGTTCTATGAAGGTTTAGGCGTCACGCTTTCTCACGGTGCAAGCCACGGTGTTGCCTTAATTCTCTTCTCGATCGCCGTACCCGTCTTCTTATTCCCGCTTGCTCCGCTGACAAGCCTTTTTTCCCGCAAGCATGAGTTTGAAGCCGACGCTTTTGCCGTACGCTACAGCAACGGAGGTGCCCTCATTAGTGCATTGGTGAAGCTTTTCTCCGACAATGCGGCTACGCTGACACCTGACCCGTTGTATTCGGCTTTCTATTCTTCCCATCCGGACGCAGCGATCAGAATTGCAACCATTCAGAGCGAAATGAGAAAGTAGTATGAAAGAGCAGGTTTGGTTTAAAGCCCGTGTGATTTCCTCCCACAGCCGCCATAGTTTTGTGGAAAAAGAAGACGGCACAGTGCTCGAAGCAACCCGTAAGGGTAAAAAGGTTGACCTCGCTGTCGGCGACATCGTCGACTGTCTGCAGACCTCGGCCGAGCAGGTCTCGATTCAAAAAATCGAACCGCGCCGCTCCCTGCTCTACCGCAGCGACGAGCTGAGAACCAAACCTCTTGCCTCCAATATTGATCAGGTGGCAGTCGTTTTTGCCACCCGCCCTTCCTACAATCCTCATTTCATTTGGAAGGCCATGCTGGCGGCGGAAACCGCCGACATTCACATTCTGATGATTCGGAACAAGACGGACTTTACAGAAGACGAGCCGGAAGTCCGACCGTTCATTAACCAGCTAAAAGAGCTCGGAGCCGAGGTTGTAGAAGTTTCTGCGACCAAGGATCCCGAAGGCACGGTTAAGACGCTGGAGCCGCTTTTTGAAGGCAAGGTGACGCTGTTAATCGGTCAGTCAGGCATGGGCAAATCCACGATCTTGAATTTGCTGGTTAAAAACGCCGATCAAAGGACTCAGGAATACTCGGTTGCTTTAAATCTCGGCAAGCAGACCACGACTGCCGCCCGCTGGTTCAACTATGAAGGCGGCGCCATTGTCGACTCTCCGGGTTTCCAAGAATTCGGTCTCTCGCATCTGACGCTAAACGACATCATGCGCGGGATGCCCGAGATCAGAGATCGCGTGGAATACTGCCGGTTCACGAACTGCCGCCATTTGAATGAACCGGGATGCGCTGTTAAGGCTTCTGTAGAGAAAGGTGAGATCGATCCCGATCGCTACGCCTTCTACAAAGAGCTGGCTGAAAAAGCCATTGCAGCAGAAAAGAACAATTATTGAGTTAACAATCAGAATCTTTGAGCCGGCCGAGTCCGGCTTTTTCTTTGCCCAAAAGAAGCCATCCTCGCACGAGCGGTTCTATCCTAAAAGTAGGCTAAAGGTCACATCAGAATTCTACGGACTGACCTTTAGCTGAG
>OGKW01001591.1_pt1 | contig 12858 bp, 10 predicted proteins | sample 1572601 | NCBI WGS metagenome assembly OGKW01 (sample SAMEA2581875, study PRJEB24529) | metagenome | biome: Human gut stool | place: China | collected 2011
GGGCTGGTGAGAGACCAGCCGCAGCACCCAGGAGTTGTAGATCAGGGTGTAGCCCGCAATGCCGGTGGTGGGCTGATAGGCCTTGCAGAAGCCGCCGTCGATGACCAGCAGCTTGCCGCCCCCCTTGATGGGGCTCTCCCCCTTCTTGGACTTCACCGGGATGTGCCCGTTGATGATATGGCAGTGTGGACCCTCCAGACCGAACTCCTTCAGCAGGTCGTCGCACACCGCGGGGTCCTGATAGTAGGTGTAATAGGCGTTTTTCGGCTCCGTCCAGGCGGACTCGTCCTTGATGAGCCGACGCTCAAAGGTAGTCATGCGGTTTCGGCCAAAGATGGGACTGTTCCGTCCGGCCCACAGGAACCAGAGGAAGTCCATCCCCTGCTGCCGCTCCGGCGAGCCGGGCTTGTGGTAATAGGCCTGCCGCGCGGCGGTGTCTGCAAAGTCAAAAAACTCCTTTCCGCTGCGCGCCTTGCCGCCCAGGGTGAAGGTGAGCAGCTGCCCATCCTCCGTCATGGGAACGCAGCCGTGGAACAGCAGATTGCCGTTGAAAACCTTATAGAGGCTGCCCTTGGAGTACAGGAAGCGGACGTGCTTTTGCAACTTCTCACTGCGCTGGAAGGAGGCGGTGAGCTGGTCGATCACGCTCTCCTCCTCCAGCGTGAGGGTATAGGGGTCCTTGGGATCCACGGTGGGGAAGTCGGTGTCCTCCAGGGGATAGGTGACGTCCCCGATGGTGATGCAGCGGTTCTCATAGTCGATCTTGTCCAGCAGCAGCCGGTCGGCCATGTCGTACTCCGGGTGGCGGAGCAGCTTCTGTCCCTCCAGCTTGAACAGGATGATGGTGATGGCCTTGTGCATCCGGGCGGAGAGCAGCTTATCCTTCTCGCTGTACTGGTCGGCGTCCGGCCCGGTGAGCTTGACCGCAAAGCGGTGGACATCGCAGTCCCGGTATTCCTCGTTGGCAAACACAGACAGGGGGCGCAGGGAGATGCCGTATCCCGTCTCGATGACCTCCAGGTTGTTGTAATGGATGGAATTGGCCAGCACCGTGGCCACCAGGGTGCGGGAGCCGCAGGCCGCCCCCATCCACAGGATGTCGTGGTTGCCCCACTGGATGTCCACACTGTGGTACTCCAACAGGGAGTCCATGATGATGTCCGCCCGGGGCCCGCGGTCAAAGATGTCTCCCACGATGTGCATATGGTCCACCGCCATGCGCTTGATCACCAGGGAGACCGCCTCAATGAACCGGTCCGCCTGTCCCAGGTCGATGATGGTGTTGATGATATTCTCATAGTAGTCCCGCTTGTCCGCCTCATCATAGTGGGTGTGGAGCAGTTCATCGATGATATAGGCGTAGTCCTTGGGCAGGGCCTTGCGCACCTTGGAGCGGGTATATTTGGAGGAGACCCAGCGGCAGATCTCGATGAGCCGGTGCAGGGTGATCCGGTACCACTCATCCATGTCCGGCAGCAGCTGGTGGAGCTGTTCCAGCTTCTCCTCCGGGTAGTAGATCAGGGTACACAGCTCATCCCGGTCCGACCGGGAGATGGTGGCGGCAAACAGGTCGTCCACCTTTTCCTTGATGACGCCGGAGCAGGAGTTCAAAATGTGGAGAAATGCCTCATACTCCCCGTGTACGTCAGAGATGAAGTGCTCTGTGCCCTTGGGCAGGTTCAGAATGGCCTGAAGATTGATGATCTCACTGCTGGCGGCCTGTACCGTGGGATACTGCTGGGCCAGAAGCTTTAAGTAACGCAGTTCTTCCTGGGAAAATGACTTTTTCCGTTTCATTCGATTGCCTCCTTCGATACGCTTCAGGTTCGGATGGCTTTATTATTTCATATTTAGGAGGCGCTTGCAAGGGATTTCAGATCCTTTAACAAAAAATTAAACAGTATCGTGCCTGGATACGGCGTCTTTTTTGTCATTTTCCCCGTTCCGGCTTTTCCCCTTCCTATTTCAAAAAAATCGTGCTATACTGAACTATATTTCAGGCAAGGAGTGAGTTTTTTGGCGCAGACCCATAAAAATGAAGAGCAGCTTGCCACCGCGCCCATCGGACGGCTCATGCTGAAGCTGGCCGTACCCACGGTGGCGGCCCAACTCATCAATATGCTGTATAACATCGTGGACCGCATCTACATTGGACACATCCCGGAGGTGGGCAGCACCGCCCTCACCGGCGTGGGCGTTACATTTCCTATCATCACTCTGGTGTCCGCCTTCGCCGCCTTTGCCGGACAGGGCGGCGCGCCCCTGGCCTCCATCCAGCTGGGTGCTGGGCGAAGGGACGAGGCCGAGCGGATCCTGGGCAATTCCCTGGTCCTCCTGCTGGCGGCCTCCCTGCTGCTGACAGTGGGCTTCAGCATGTACAAAGAACCTATTTTATACGCCTTCGGCGCCTCGGATGCCACCATTGGCTACGCGGTGGACTATATCCGCATCTATCTGTTGGGGACGATATTCGTCCAGCTGGCCCTGGGGCTGAACAGCTTCATCAGCGCCCAAGGAAAAGCGCTGGTGGCTATGCTCAGCGTGCTGATCGGCGCGATACTGAACATCGTGCTGGATCCCATCTTTATTTTCCTTCTGGATTGGGGCGTACAGGGCGCGGCCCTGGCTACCATCCTGTCTCAGGCGGTGAGCGCCTGCTGGGTCTTTGGATTCCTGTGCAGCCGTCACAGCGGCCTGCGCATCCGCCGGAGCAACCTCCGTCCCAGCGCCCGGGTCATTGGCCGCATCGCCTCCCTGGGCGTGGCCCCCTTCATCATGCAGTCCACTGAGAGCCTGGTCACCGTGGTGCTCAACACCGGCCTTCAGACCTACGGGGGCGACCTGTATGTGGGCGCTCTCACCATCATGCAGTCGGTCATGCAGATGATCGTCATGCCTGTCCAGGGCATCACCCAGGGGACCCAGCCCATTATGAGCTATAACTACGGCGCGGGCAACTACGCTCGAGTCCGCCGCACCTTCCAGCGCCTGCTCACCGTCACCCTCACCGCCACCTGCTCCGCCTTTCTCGCCGTGATCCTGTTTCCCGGCCTTCTGGCCCGTATCTTCACGCCTCAGGAGGAGACGATCCAGCTGGTCTCCCAGGTCATGCCCTTATTCTTCGGCGGGATCTGGGCCTTTGGGGCACAGATGGCCTGTCAGATCACCTTTATGTCGCTGGGGCAGGCCCGTACCTGCCTCTTTCTGGCCCTCCTGCGCAAGGTGATCCTGCTGGTCCCCCTGGCGCTGCTCCTGCCCCGGATCACCGGCAGCGTGTTCGGCATTTTCGCCGCCGAGCCCATCGCCGACATCCTGGCCAGTACCACGACCCTCACCCTGTTCCTGCGCAAGCGCAAATCGCTTCTTCCCGTATCCAGCGGCGAAACTTCTGTATAACGAACAGCCGCCCGCCGGAGATGCAGAAAACACATCTCCGGCGGGCGCTCATCTTTTCTCGGTTCGGACGCCTATGCGGTGCGGCTCACACCGCCGGTCCCCCCTTCAGGTGGGTCCCGTTGAGCACCGCCTCCGCGAAAGTCTTGCCCGGGAAATGCAGCGAGAGGGAGAAAAACGGCTCTTCCTCCCGGTCCAGCAGGGCCAGGAAGATGGCGTCCCCCTCCCAGTGGGGTAGCTCCAGCAGGCGGCTCTTGGGGATCCACTCCAGATCTCCCTCGTCGCACTCCTTCAGGGTTCCGGTAAAGCCGTCGGCGGTGAACAGGTGCATATACTCCGTGGGCCACCGGTCGGAGACAAAGGTGACGATCCCCCGGTACCGCCAGTCGGTGAGGGTAAGCCCGGTCTCCTCCCGGGCCTCCCGGAGCAAACAGTCCTCCGGGCTCTCCCCGTCCTCGAACTTGCCCCCGATCCCGATCCACTTGTCCTGGTTCAGATCGTGCTTCTTCTTGATCCGGTGGAGCATCAGGTACTCCTCTCCCCGGCGGATATAGCACAGCGTGGTATTGATCATGTCAGGCCTCCTTTAGGCAGAAGCCCAGCTTGGCCGCTACCCGGCTGTACATGGGGGTAGGCACCCCGTACTTTTGGCCCAGGCGCACCACCTCAAAGATCAGGCCGTCCACCTCAGAGGGCTTGCCCGCATCCAGATCCCGTTTCAGCGAGGTAGAGGCGTCCGGATCCAGGGCGTCCTGGATGGCCAGGCTCCGGGCCACCGGGTCCTCGGGGAAGGGATGGCCCATGGCCTCGGCCAGGGCCCCGATCTCCCCCACCAGAGCCTTGAAGTCCTCCCGAATCTGCCCGGGGACCTGCATCCCAGCCACCTTCACATTGTGATAGATGCCGCAGGCCGCCATGGGAGAGACCACAGAGAACTTCATCAGGGCGTCCCGCTGGATGTCCCGGGACAGGATGGCCTCCACACCGCACTCATTCAGGTCCCGGGCCACCTGCTCCAGCTCTGGGCGGTACTCCTCCGGCGTCCGGGGTCCAAACACCACCCGGAAAATATCCCCACTCATGTGGATGGTCCCTGGAGCCTTGATCTCCGCGGCGATATAGATGCACCCATCGGTCACCAGGGCGGGGGCCAGCTCCGGCTGGAGCCGTCCCCCCGTCCCATAGAGATTCAGGATGGGGATGACGATGGTGTGGGCGTCGCACAGCCGCTTCAGAGCAGGGACCGTCTCCGCCAGAGAGTATCCCTTGACACACAGCAGAATCACGTCAGGACGGCATGAGCAGTGCTCCGCATCTTCCGCCTCCACCGGAATGGCAAAGGTCCCATGCCGGCTCTCCAGCACCAGGCCGTTTCTCCGGATGGCCTCCAAATGGGCGCCCCGGGCGATCAGTGAGACGTCCTTCCCGCCCTGGGCCAGAAAGGCCGCCAGACTGCCGCCGGTCCCTCCGGCGCCAAACACCAAATACTTCATCTCCGCATCCCTCCTGGAGCATTTTTCCCGTCCAGTATAGCATGGAGCCCCCTCCCGCGCAAGTGCTTCCCCGGTGCGCCGGACAGGACGGTCTATTTCGTCTCCCCCCTGGAGACAGCTGAAAAAAAGAATTGACAAACAAAAATTTTTAAGGTAAGATGTGAGAAATTCCAAATTGCGCAGGCGTTTGGAAGCGTGACCATGGCAATGACCGGGCAGTAGGCGGGTCTGGACGTGCAGAGAGGGAGCGGTCGGTGCAAGCTCTCCGAAAGGACCCAGAGGCTGAAGCTCTCCCGCGAGCCGCTTCTCTGAACGGGGCCTTCCCTGAGTAGGAGAGGACGGATCCCCGCCGTTATCGGGGCATGAGCGCACAGGCAGACCGCCTGTGAAGTTAGGTGGTACCACGGAGCAATGCGGCTTCGTCCTATCGGGAACGATGGGACGGGGCCGCTTTTTCTATCTCAAGCGGAGGTGACAGAAGCATGACTGGAGCGGAAGCCCTGATCGAGAGCTTGCTGCAAGAGCAGGTGGAACATATTTTTGGATACGCCGGTGCGACGATCTGCCCGGCCGTGGACGCCTTGAAGGCCCACCCGGAGATCGGCTATACCCTGGTTCGGACGGAACAGAACGCGGGACACGCGGCATCCGGCTATGCCCGCATCAGCGGCAAGCCTGGGGTGTGCATGGTGACCTCCGGCCCGGGGGCCACCAACCTGATCACCGGCATCGCCACCGCCTATCTGGATTCCATCCCCATGGTGGCCATCACCGGCCAGGTCCCCAGCTACCTGCTGGGCCGGGACATCTTTCAGGAGGTGGACATCACCGGCGCGGTGGCCCCCTTCTCCAAGCACAGCTACCTGGTGAAGGACGCCAACGACATCCCCCGGGTGGTCAAGGAGGCCTTCCACATCGCCTCCACCGGCCGCCCCGGTCCGGTGCTCATCGACATCCCCATCGATGTGCAGGAGCAGAGCCTCAAGCGCTTCGCCTATCCCGCCGAGGTGAATATCCGGGGCTATAAGCCCAGCGTCCGGGGCAACGACCTTCAAATCAAGCGGGTGGTGGACGCCATCGCCCAGTCCAAGCAGCCCCTGATCTGTGCCGGCGGCGGCGTGTGGCTGGCCGACGCCCGTGAGGAGCTGCTGGAGCTGGCCGAGGGTTCTGAGATCCCGGTGGTCAAGACCATGATGGGCCTCTCCCTCCTGCCCACCGACCACCCCCTGGGCATGATCGGCGCCCACGGCAACCACTGCGCCAACCAGGCCCTGGCTAAGGCGGACCTGCTCATCATGGTGGGTACCCGGGCGGCAGACCGGGCGGTGGTGGACCCCCGGGAGATCCAGCGCCGCATGGCTACCATCCACATCGACGTAGATCCGGCGGAGATCGGCAAGAATATGCAGGCCGCCATCCCCCTGGTGGGCAATGTAAAGGTCATCCTGCGGCAGATCCTGGACCGGGGCGCACCGGTGACCAACTCCGCTGCATGGCTGGAGCAGCTCACCGACTTCCGCCGCGCGGAGCTGAACCGCCGCTTCCCCCATCGGGAGGGCTATGTGTTCCCCGGGACCGTCCTGCGGAAGCTGGGCGCCCGGCTGGACGACGACGCGGTGGTGTGTGTGGATGTGGGGCAGAACCAGATCTTCACCTGCAAGTACCTGCCCCAGAAGAACGGACGCCTGCTCACCAGCGGCGGTCTGGGCACCATGGGCTATGCCCTCCCCGCCGCCGTGGGGGCCAAGGTGGCCCGTCCCGACCGCCAGACCGTGGTGGTGTGCGGCGACGGCTCCTTCCAGATGGCCATGAATGAGCTGGCCGCCGTCCGGGCCGGCGGTCTGGATTTGAAGATCGTCCTGTTCCGCAACCATACCCTGGGTCTGGTCCACCAGATCCAGTGCTCCGCCCCCTATCACGGCCCCTTCGGCGTGGCCCTGGACGGCTCCCCGGATTTTGAGACCATCGCCCAGGCCTATGGCATCCCCAGCCTCACCGTCCGGGACGAGGACCGGCTGGACGGCGTCCTGGATCAGTTCCTGGCCGCCCCGGGCTGCGGCCTGCTGATCTGTGAGGTCCACCCTGACGTGGGCACCAACGACTGAGAGAGGGAGGAGACGCCATGAAACAGACCATTTCCGTCCTGGTGGAAAACCAGGCCGGCGCGCTGAACCGGATCACCGGCCTGTTCTCCCGCCGGGCCTTCAACATTGAGTCCCTGGCCGTGGGCGTGACCGACGACCCCACCATTTCCCGCATCACCATCATTGTGGACAGTGGCAACAGCGTGGTGGAGCAGGTGGAAAAGCAGCTCAACAAGCTTATTGAGGTCATCAAGGTCCGCACCCTGGAGGAAAACGCTCTCATCGGCCGGGAGCTGATGCTCCTGAAGGTCAACGCCAACAACAAGACCCGCCAGGATATTATGACCATCTGCGAGATCATGGGGGCCAAGGTGACGGACATCTCTCCCACCTCCCTCACCCTGGAGCTGTCCGACACTCCCGACCGGCTGGACACCTTCCAGTCCATGATGCGCCCCTTCTCCATTTTGGAGGTGGCCCGCACCGGCATGGTCGCCGTGCAGAAGGGCGCGGGAAAAATCTAATTCCTCATTCCTAATTGCACATAAGGAGGCAGCAATTTGAAAGTACGAGCCACCCAGGCCATCATGGAGTGCCTGCTGGAGCAGGAGGTGGACACCGTCTTTGGCTATCCCGGCGGGACCATCCTGAACCTCTATGACGAGCTGTATCATTATCAAGATAGAATACATCATGTATTGACCGCCCATGAACAGGGCGCCGCCCACGCCGCCGACGGCTACGCCCGCTCCACCGGCAAGGTGGGGGTGTGCTTCGCCACCTCCGGCCCGGGGGCCACCAATCTGACCACCGGCATCGCCACCGCCTATATGGACTCCTCCCCCGTAGTATTCATCACCTGCAACGTCAGCGAGGGGCTGCTGGGCAAGGACTCCTTCCAGGAGGTGGACATCACCGGCATCGCCATGCCCATCACCAAGGCCACCTATCTGGTCCGGGATCCTCAGACCATTCCTGATGTGATGCGCCAGGCCTTTGCCGTGGCGGCCACCGGCCGGCCCGGCCCGGTGCTCATCGACTTTTTGAAAAATGTCACCTTCCTCAACACCATGATCGACTATGAGTTCATCCCCTGGGACCAGAACCGGGGGACGAACAGCATCCGCCAGCTGGCAGTGAGCCACGGCCTGAAGGCCCCCGAGCCCGATCTTGGGGACATCGACACACTGGTGGACATGATCGCCCAGTCGGAGCGCCCCCTGCTGATCTGCGGCGGCGGCGTGGTCCGGGGCCGGGCGGACCGGCAGTTCCGCACCTTTGCAGAGAAGCTGGACGCCCCGGTGGCCATCACCGTCATGGGCGGCGGCGGCTTCCCCGGCGCGCACCCCCTGACCACAGGGATGATCGGGATGCACGGCTCCCAGGCCAGCAACGTGGCCTGCAACGAGTGCGACCTGCTCATCGCGGTGGGCTGCCGCTTCTCCGACCGGGTGGCCCTCCAGCCGGACACCTTCGCCAGCCAGGCCAAGATCGTACACATCGACATCGACCGCTCTGAGATCGATAAGAACGTGCTTACCGACCACCACATCGTGGGCTCCGCCAAGCGGGTGCTGGAGCTGCTCAACCAGCGCCTCCCCCAGTATCAGCACACCGAGTGGAAGGAGCACATCCTCCCCCTGCGGGAAAAACAGCCGGTGGAGCACGGCACAGACCGGCTGACCCCGGGACAGATCCTGGACGCCATCCAGCAGGCGGCGCCCCAGGGCTCTATCGTAGCCACCGACGTGGGGCAGCATCAGATGTGGTCCATCCAGCACTTCCACTTCGACTACCCCGGCCAGCTGCTCACTTCCGGCGGCTTTGGCACCATGGGCTTCGGCCTGGGAGCCGCCATCGGAGCCAAGGTGGGCAACCCGGACAAGGTGGTCATCCATACCACCGGAGACGGCTGCTTCCGGATGAACTGCCACGAGCTGGCCACTGTGGAGCACTACCACCTTCCCATCATCACCGTGGTGTTCAACAACGGAACTCTTGGCATGGTCCGCCAGTGGCAGCACCTGATCTATCAGGAGCACTACTCCGAGACCACCCTGGACCGCGGTCCCGACTTCGTGAAGCTGGCAGAGGCCTACGGTCTGAAGGGCCGGCGGGTCACCAACCGCGCGGAGATGGAGCAGGCCCTTCAAGAGGCCCTGTCATGCGGCTGCGGCTATGTCATCGACTGCCAGGTGGACATGGACGAGATGGTCCGGCCTATGGTGGCCGGCGGCGCCCATATCACTGATTTTCTGCTGAAGTAAGGGGGGCGGCACGGATGAACAAGACCTTTGATCCAGAAAAGAAGCTCTACACCCTCTCCCTGCTGGTCCAGGACATCCCCGGCGTCCTCAGCCAGGTCGCCCGGCTGTTCTCCCGCAAGGGATATAACATCGAGTCCATCGTCTCCGGCGAGACCAGCCAGCCCGGCCTGACCCGCATCACCATCGTGATCCTGGGGGACGAGCTGATGGTCAATCAGATCGCCGCCCAGTGCCGGAAGCTGATCCCGGTGCAGGTGGTGAAGATCCTGGACGAGGAGACCTCCATCCAGCGCGAGTTCGCCATGATCAAGGTGCGGGCAGAGGACCGGGCCGCCCGGGACGAGGTGATCCAGATGGCTAATATCTTCCGGGCCAACATCATCGACGTGAGCCGGGAGACCCTCACCGTGGCTATCTTCGGGGACAAGAGCAAAACCTCCGCCCTGATCCGCCTGCTGTCCGACTTCGGCATCCTGGAGATGGCCAAGACGGGTACCCTGGCCATCGAGCGGGGCCTCAGCTCCATCTACGACGACAGCAAGCTCCGCACCGAATACAACTACGGCAAAAACGTGCTGTGATCCCAGTGTCAATCCATCGGCCGGCCGAATCCTCGGCCCACGCTGTTTTGAATTGTAGTTTAACAACGTCATACCAAAAGGAGTGCATTACAATGGCAAAGATGTATTACGCAAAAGACTGTGACATCAACTATCTCAATGGAAAGAAGATCGCCATCATCGGCTACGGCTCCCAGGGCCATGCCCATGCCCTGAACCTGAAGGATTCCGGCTGTGACGTGTGCGTCGGCCTGCGCGCCGGCTCCAAGAACTGGTCCGTGGCGGAGAAGGACGGCCTGAAAGTCATGACCGTGCCTGAGGCTGCCAAGTGGGGCGACATCGTGATGATGCTCATCAACGACGAGGTCCAGGCCGATGTGTATAAGAGAGACATCGCCCCCAATCTGGAGGACGGCAACGCCCTGGCCTTTGCCCACGGCTTCAACATCCGCTATCAGCAGATCGTCCCCCCCAAGGGCGTAGATGTGTTCATGGCCGCTCCTAAGGGCCCCGGCCACACCGTCCGCTCCACCTATGTGGCCGGGAAAGGCGTGCCCTGCCTGGTGGCTGTGGAGCAGAACGCCACCGGCGACGCCATGAAGATCGCCCTGGCCTACATCGCCGGCATCGGCGGCGCCCGCGCCGGCATCATGGAGACCACCTTCCACGACGAGACCGAAACCGACCTGTTCGGCGAGCAGGCCGTGCTGTGCGGCGGCGTGGTGGATCTGATGCGCTGCGGCTTTGAGGTGCTGGTGGAGGCCGGCTATGAGCCGGAGAACGCTTACTTCGAGTGCATCCACGAGATGAAGCTCATCATCGACCTGATCAACAAGGGCGGCGTGGCTGCCATGAACTACTCCATCTCCGACACCGCGGAGTTCGGCGAGTACGTCTCCGGCCCCCGCGTTCTGCCCTATGAGGAGACCAAGAAGAACATGAAGGCGGTTCTGAACGACATTCAGGACGGCACCTTCGCCGGCCGCTGGATCGCCGAGAACAAGAGCTTCGGCCGCACCTTCTTCAACTCCAAGCGGGCTCAGCTGGCTCAGCACCAGATGGAGATCGTGGGCGCCGAGCTGCGCAAGAATATGCTCTGGGGCGACGACACCGATCTGGACACCGCCTCCAACTGATCTGTATGACTGAAAGCAGGGGCCCCGGCTATGCCGCGGGCCCCTGTTTGTCTGTGAAAAAATCCGGCTGATGCCGGATTTTTTCATTGCCAGAGGAATCAAAAAAACACCAGGGGCGGCTTTCGCCGCCCCCGGCGCGTCTCAGTACGGAGCGTCCGAACCGGATCATTCCGGGGTCTGTTCGGACTTGCTGTGCCGGGGCTTCTGCTGGGCGGTCATGGCCTCGTGCTCCAGGCGCAGCTCAGTCCAAAGCTGCTGGGAGTTCCAGCTTTTGTTGGTGGGGGTGAGCATCGCCTTCAGGGCGATCCGGGGCAGGCCGGCGCGGTTCATCGTGGTCAGGATCTGATCCAGACGGCCCTGAGCCAAGCCGCAGAACACCAGCATGGGCTCCAGAAAGGACTCCTCCACCGGGCGGCTCTCCTCACTGCGGGACAACAGCTCCTCCAGCGTCAGCCCGTACTGTTCCGGCGCGACCTGCCGGATCCGAACCCGGAGCATGAGAAAGATCTGACGGAGCTTGGCCCACTCCGGGCCGGAGCAGTTGTACATAAGAACAGTCTCACTTGTCATAGGGATCCCTCCTGTTGAAGCTTGGGCAGGGGCGGGGCATTTTGTGCTCCGCCCCCGTTTTTGAGATACGGTCACACGCAGGCCAGCGCCTGCTCCAGGTCTGCAATGATGTCTTTTGCATCCTCGATACCGACGGAGAAGCGCACCAAATCTGGGGAGACTCCGGCGGCGGCCAGCTCCGCATCGTTCATCTGGCGGTGGGTGGAGGAGGCGGGATGCAGCACACAGGTCTTGGCGTCCGCCACATGGGTGGCGATAGAGGCCAGCTTCAGCCCCGCCATGAATTTCTCCGCCGCGGCCCGGCCGCCCTTGACGCCGAAGATGACCACACCGCAGGTGCCGTTGGGCAGGTACTTCTGGGCCCGCTGGTGGTACTTGTCTCCGGGCAGCCCGGCATACTGCACCCAGGCGATCTTGTCGTGGCCCTGGAGGTACTCGGCCACTGCCTGGGCATTCTCGCAGTGCTTTTTCATCCGCAGGGGCAGGGTTTCCAGCCCAATATTCAGCAGGAAGCAGTTGTGGGGGGAGGGGATGGAACCCAGGTCCCGCATGAGCTGGACGGTGGCCTTGGTGATATAAGCCCCCTCCAGGCCGAAGCGCTGGGTGTAGGTGACCCCGTGGTAGCTCTCGTCCGGGGTGGTCAGGCCGGGGAACTTGTCGGCGTGGGCTGTCCAGTCGAACCGGCCGGAGTCCACGATGGCGCCGCCCACCGCGTTGGCGTGGCCGTCCATGTACTTGGTAGTGGAATGGGTGACAATGTCGGCCCCCCACTCGAAGGGGTGGCAGTTCACCGGGGTGGCGAAGGTGTTGTCCACGATGAGGGGCACGCCGTGGGCGTGGGCCGCCCTGGCGAACTTCTCAAAGTCCAGCACGGTGAGGGCGGGGTTGGCGATGGTCTCGCCAAAGACGGCCCTGGTCTCCGGCCGGAAGGCGGCCTCCAGCTCGGCCTCGGTGCAGTCGGGGTCGACGAAGGTGAAGTCGATGCCCATGCGCTTCATCGTGACGGCGAAGAGGTTATAGGTACCGCCGTAGATGGAGGAGGAGCACACCACATGTTCCCCGCAGGAGACAATGTTAAAGATGGCGTAAAAGGAAGCCGCCTGACCGGAGGAGGTCAGCATGGCCGCGGTTCCCCCCTCCAGTGGGCATTCGTGGGGTTCTGGAGGCGGGTGTAGAAGTAGCCGCTCTCCTCCAGGTCGAAGAGGGCTCCCATCTGCTCGCCGGTGGCGTAGCGGAAGGTGGTGGACTGGACGATGGGGATGTTGCGGGGCTCACCATTCCCGGGGGTATACCCGGCGTGGAGGCACTGGGTGCCGATGCGCTGCTGACTCATGGGCAGGATCTTCCTTTCCTGT
>OGKW01001597.1_pt1 | contig 12818 bp, 10 predicted proteins | sample 1572601 | NCBI WGS metagenome assembly OGKW01 (sample SAMEA2581875, study PRJEB24529) | metagenome | biome: Human gut stool | place: China | collected 2011
TGTGGGATGGGAAGGGCCTGCGCCCTGAGCAGGTCCAGGGCTTCGGCCTGGGGGTGATGAATGCCCGGGCGGCCTACTTTGCCAAGCGGGACAGCCGGTTTGCCTCCTTCCTCACCGGGGGCCGCTCCTTCGGCCCCCACGGTACCGGCCTGACCATCGCCAATTCCATTGAACACTATGACGAGGAGCTGTCCCAGGAGCTGACCCACCTCACTGTCACCGCCAACCTGAAGATGCGGGAGATCGGCTTCAAGCCCTATGTGGCCCCCGCCCTGTCCTCCGGGGCACTGTCCCTGCTGCTCACCCTCCGGGGGGAGTGGCACTGCGGCTCCGTGTTCCTGGACGGCGTGTACATGGGGGTGAAGAACCGCTATACCCCCGCCGGGATCGAGACGGAGCTGCTGCCCCGCATCCCGGATCCCCTCTTCGGCCATATTCGGGCGGCGGCGGAGCATTTAAAGGAGATCCTGTAACAGCACCTCCCGAACGATCCAATGAAACAGGAGGGGCATCCGATGAAACGAACTCTGAGAAAGACACTGCGCTGTGCGGTCCCGACTCTGCACCAAATTCCGGGAGCAGCGATCTAAGAGGGACAATTCCTAACTCCTCATTCCTAATTCATAAGGAAGGTGATCCCATGGTGTTGAACGTATGTGTGCCGCCTCTGGAGGACCAGGAGCGGCAGAGCCGCCTGGATCAGGTCCTGAGCTGCGGGCTGGCCTGCCGGGAGGTCCGGGTGGTCCGCCGGGCGGAGGAGCTGGAGCTGAGGCCGGGAGGCCGGCTCCTGTTTGCCCTGGCCCTGGACGGGGCGGGGCAGAATTCGGAGTACCAGCGGATGCTGGCCCGGCTGCGGCTGGAGCCCGGGCTGCTGGAGGGGTGTACCGGGGGCCTCATCGTGGACGGCCCCGGGGAGCTGTACACCAAGTCCACCGCCGCCGAGCTGGCCCTGGCTATGAACAGCGCGGGGTGCGCCCTGGTGGGCCGGCCCCTGGTGGAGGCCACCGGCTCCCTGTCCAATTTCCGTATCCAGGCCAAGAATCTCTCTACGGACCTGATGGGGGCCTATCAGGAGGCAGTCCGGGAACTGGCGGAGCGCCTCCTGACATTCACCTTCCCGGGCCGGGAACGGCCCCGCCTGCTGGCCCTCCACGCCTCCAGCCATCACACCTCCAATACCATGGCTCTCTGGGCCCAGGTGCAGTCACGACTCTCCCCCCGGTGGGAGGTGGAGGAGGTGGGACTGCGCAACGGGACCCTGTCTGACTGCTCCGGCTGCCCCTATACCATGTGCCTCCACTTCGGCGAGCGGGGGGGCTGCTTCTATGGCGGCGTGATGCAGGAGGCGGTCTATCCCGCCGTCCGGCGGGCGGACGCGCTGATCCTCATGTGTCCCAACTACAATGACGCCCTCTCTGCCAACCTCAGCGCCTTTATCAACCGGCTCACCGCCCTGTTCCGCCAGACTCGATTTTATGAAAAGGCCGTGTTTGCCCTTGTGGTGTCGGGCTATTCCGGCAGCGATACCGTGGCCCGGCAGCTGATCTCCGCCCTGAATATGAATAAATCCTTTTACCTGCCCTCCAACTTTGCCCTGATGGAGACGGCCAACGCCCCCGGCGAGGCCCTGGCCTCCCCGGGGATCGAGTTGCGGCTGGCCCGCTTTGTCCAGGGCATGGAGGAGACCTTCGCAGTTTAGAATATGAAAAAGCCCGCGGCCGTGTGCCGCGGGCTTTTTTTGACCAGATGTTCAGGAGACGTCGTAGGGGTCGCTGCGCTCCCACACGGGTGGGACCTGGGTGGACTGCATGACCCGGGCCTGGTAGAAGCCGGAAAAGGTCACGGTCTGATAGGGCGTCAGCCACAGGGAGAGGGGCAGCTGGATCAGGCTGGACAGGAGAACTGCCGTCCAAGGGAGGGCGAGGCTCGGGGTCACGAGGAGCTGAGCCAGGTCGGTACCGGCCTCCATCAGGGTGGGGAGCATGGGAAGGGCGAAGACCAGGGTGACAGCCAGGGACAGCAGGGCGTTGATCAGGTGCCAGCCCAGGAAGGACAGGTCCAGCTTGCAGAACTCCCACTTCCAGCCTTTCATCATGGCTACGCTCTCCCGGACCGCGGCGGATGCTCCCAGCTCCGGGTGGTCGATGAGCAGATAGGGGGCCATGGCATAGCGGTAGCCGATCCACAGAGAGCCGAGGAAGGCGCCGCCCATGGCCAGCAGAGAGAAGAACAACATCCCGACGCCGGAGGATACCAGACCGGAGAGCAGGAACAGCACCAGGGAGTAGGGGAGGGCAAAGGCCACGGCCCAGCCCAGGGCGGAGAAAAAGATGACGACATTCATCAGGATCACCCGGCCGGCCATGGAGAAGCCGTCAATGAGGGCGCCATACCCGGTGGGCTGCTGGCGGTAGGTCCGAAGGGCCCACCACTGGTAGCCAAGGTGCATCACTGTGGTGTACAGGATGACCAGCAGGGAAAGAAAGAGGGCGAAGGTATCCAGGTGAAGCGGAGGGAGCCCGATGCGGGCCGCCCCCGCCAGATCGGCTACGGCGGTCACGCCGGAGGTCAGCAGGAGATAGACCAGCGTGATCTTCCAGAAGGCGGGGTGGGACGCGCGGAGCCGCTCCCGGGCGCGGGCCTTTAACTCCTGGCGGTTGACTTCCATAGACATTGTGACATCCTCTCTGTGGTAGGTTGATGGTGGAGCGCGGGGTCAGGTTTCCCAGGCTTCCATGACCTGGCGGATCTGATCGGCCAGACGGGCCAGATCCTTGTTGGGACGGCCGCGGCTGCGGCTGATGAGGGCCTCCAGCTGGCGGGACACATCCTGAAGCCGGACAAAGGCGGGAGAGCCTGCCGCTGCGCCGCCGGACACCTTCCTGGGCTCCAGCACCACGCCCTTGGCAAGCAGGCTGTTGGAGGACAGGTCGTAGACCTCCTCGTAGAGGGGGGCGTGGGCGGCGATGCCCAGCTCGTTCAGGTCCCTGGCGAACAGGTCGGTGACCTCGCTGTCGCCGTGGGCCACAAAGACCTGCTGGGGGGCGGGAGAGAAGTGCTGGATCCAGGCCAGCAGGTGATCCCGGTCGGCGTGGGAGGACAGGCCCTGGAAATTGACGATGCGGGCGTTCACGGCGATCTCCTCGCCGAACAGCTTTACGGACTTAGCCCCCTCCAGCAGCCGGCGGCCCAGAGAGCCCTCCGCCTGATAACCCACAAAGACCACGGAGCACTCCTGCCGCCAGAGGTTGTGCTTCAGGTGGTGGCGGATCCGGCCGGCGTCGCACATTCCGGAGGCGGAGATGATGACCTTGGAGCTTTTGTCCATATTCAGCGCCTTGGACTCGTCGGTGGACTGCACCAGGGTCAGGCCGGGGAAGGTGAACAGATTTTCGCCTCCCTGGAGGACGGTGATGGCCTCCTCATCCAGATAGCCCCGCAGATCCCCGGAGTAGATCCGGGTGGCCTCCGCCGCCAGAGGGCTGTCCACACAGACCTGGAAGGAGGGGAAGCTCTTCACCAAGCCCTGGTGCTTGATCTCCCGCAGGAAGTAGAGCAGCTCCTGGGTGCGGCCCACGGCAAAGGAGGGAATGATGACGTTGCCGCCCCGGGCAAAGGTGTCGTCGATGAGCTGGGCCAGGGACTCCACATAGCTCTCCGGGATTTCATGGTTCCGGTCGCCGTAGGTGGACTCCATGACCACATAGTCGGCCTCGTCCAGAAACTCCGGATTGCGGATGATGGGCTGGTCGATATTGCCCAGGTCGCCGGAAAAGACCAGCTTTTTAGTGACGCCGCCCTCTGTGGCCCAGATCTCCACCATGGAGGAGCCCAGAAGGTGCCCCGCGTCCCGGAAGCGGATGCGCACACCGTCGCACAGGTCCAGGATCTGGCCGTACTCTGCGGGGAAGAGCTGCTGAAGGGCGGCCTCGGCGTCGGCCACAGTGTACAGGGGCTCCACCGGCGGCCGGCCGGCGCGCTTGCCCTTCTGGTTCTGCCACTCCGCGTCGCTCTCCTGGATGAAGGCGGAGTCCCGCAGCATGACCGACATCAGCTGACAGGTCAGGCGGGTGGCGAAGATCTGGCCCTGAAAGCCCTCTTTCACCAGCAGGGGGATCCGGCCGGAGTGGTCGATATGGGCGTGGGTCACGATGACGTAGTCGATGTAGCTGGGGGCGAAATCCAGCGCGTTTTCGTCGTGCTCGTCCCGGCCCTGCTGAAGACCGCAGTCGATGAGGATCTTTTTGCCGTTGACCTCCAGGCAGTGGCAGCTGCCGGTGACCGCGTGGGCCGCGCCGAAAAATGTGAGCTTCATATCCGATGCCTCCTTATCAAACAGTTAGACTGTGATACAGCTTATCTGTCTATATTGTACATCGAATGCTGGGATAATTCCAGTAACAATTTGTGAATTTTAACCGGCTGGAGCTGGGCAGCTCTGGTTCAGGGGATCAGCCCGAAGTGGGACAGGGTATGGGCGATCCCGTCCTCGTCCACCGAGGGGGCGGCGTAGTCCGCCTGGGCCTTCACCGCGTCGCTGGCGGTGCCCATGGCCACGCCGATGCCGGCGTGGACCAGCATGGACAGGTCGTTTTCTCCATCGCCGAAGGCCATGCAGTTCTCCACGGGGATGCCGAAATGGTCCAGGATGGCGTCCATTCCCAGATCCTTTCCCCCGGTGGGCGGGATGACGTCCAGAAAATTGGGGTGCCAGCGGGTGGTTTTGAGGTGGGGGGCCCGGTCCAGCAGCAGGTGCTCCTGTTCCCGGCTGAGGAAGGTGACCGCCTGATAGATCTCCCGGCCCAGGGCATAGCGGGCGGGACGCACCGGCGGCATGGGGATATACAGTTCACGGATGAACTGGCGGGTCAGGTCGTTGATGCAGTTGAGGTAGATGTCCTCCCCCTCCAGGAAAATGGAGGAGAAGGCGCCCCCCTCCGCGGCGGCAACCAGCTCCTCCACCGCCTCCGGCGGCATGGGGCTGCTGCGGAGCACCCGGCTGCCCACGAAGCAGTACTGTCCGCTGAGGGTGACGCAGCCGTCAAAGGGGAAGAGTTCCTGGACGGAGCGGAGCATGGCCTGGTGCCTGCCGGTGGCTAAAAACAGCTTGATCCCCTTGGCGCGCAGGGCGTGGAGGGCCTCTAGAGTGGAGGCGGGGATGGTGTGGGTGCGGAAGCTGACCAGCGTTCCGTCCACGTCGAAGAAAATGGCCTGGATCATAGGACCTCCTGGGTGATCCACCCTCAGGGCGGCGTGTTGAGATGGGCGCGGGCCATGGAGACCGGCGCGCAGAAAGAAAAAGGGATGGGGCCGCGCAGCAGGCGGCCCCATCCCTGCGGATATTCAGTCATTTTCCCCGTCGGCGGGGACTGCTTTCTCGGCCAGGGCCCACTCCACCCGGCGGTCCCACAGCTCCTCCACCCGGATCCGGAGCCCCATGGCCTCCACCACAGGGCGGCTGCCGTCCTCCGGAATGACGGGCAGCAGGGCAAAGACCAGACCGCCCACGGTGTCACAGTCCAGCTCCTCCAACTCGTCCTCCCGCCACTGGGTGTTGTTGACCCGGATAATGTCCTGCTCCTCCTGGGGATCAAATTCGTCGTAGATTTTTCCCACCAGTTCCTCCAGCAGGTCCTCCAGGGTGAGCAGGCCGCCGGTGCCGCCGTACTCATCCACCACCAAGGCCATGTGGATCTTCCGGTTCTGCATATCCCGGAACAGCACATCGGCCCGCACGGACTCCGGGACGAAGTAGGCGGGGCGCAGCAGCTTCTCCAGGGGGAGGGGCTGTTTCTGGCGGCTGTTGAGCAGATAGTCACGGGTGGAAAGGATGCCCACGATGTCGTCAATGTCCTCATTGTATACCGGAAAGCGGGACAGGCCTGAGGACTGGATGGTGGACAAAATGGTGCTGTCATCCGCCCTGAGGGGCAGCGTGACCATATCGGTGCGGTGGATCATCACGTCGTCTGCCGTCATGCTGTTGAACTCGAAAATGTTCTCGATGAGTTCCTTTTCGTTCTGTTCAATGGCGCCGGACTCCTCGCCCTCCTCCACCATGGCCATGATCTCGCTGGCCAGCTCCTCGCCCTTGTCCCGGTGCAGCCAGGAAAGGATGGGGCGGCGGAGCAGAAGCAGCAGATTGAGCACTACACTGATTCCAAGCAGGATGGGCCATATTTGGTCCCCAGACACGGAAATTCCCCCTTATGTCTCCCAACAGGATCGAATTTTAAAATGATACATCCTAAGAATAGCACAAAACTGGGCGGGCCGCAAGAGAAAGGGAGAAAACGCCCCTTTTTCTTCATCAGAAAAAAGGGGCGTTCCTCGGTTTTTGGTTGAATTGCCGCGTGTTCCGGGCTGTTGGCCGGAATTACTTGATGGCCTTGGTGCGGACCTCCTCGCCCAGCAGCTGGGCAAAGGCGTCCAGGCTCATGGCGCCCAGATCCTCGCCGGAGCGGTGCCGGACGGAGACGGTGCCGTTCTCCATATCCCGGTCGCCCACCACCAGCATATAGGGGACCTTCTCCATGGTGGCTTCGCGGATCTTCTTGCCGATCTTCTCGTTCCGGTGGTCCACCTCGACCCGGAAGCCCAGCTGATCCAGAGCCTTGGAGATCTGGTCGGCGTAGTCGGAGGCGCGGTCAGTGACGGGCAGCACCTTCACCTGGACAGGGCTGAGCCAGGCGGGGAAGGCGCCGGCGAAGTGCTCGGTGATGACGCCGATGAACCGCTCGATGGAGCCCAGCACCACGCGGTGGATCATCACGGGGCGGTGCTTCTGGCCGTCCTCGCCGGTGTACTCCAGCTCGAAGCGCTCGGGCAGCTGGCTGTCCAGCTGGATGGTACCGCACTGCCAGGTGCGGCCCAGGGAGTCGGCCAGATGGAAGTCCAGCTTGGGGCCGTAGAACGCGCCGTCCCCCTCGTTGATGATAAAGTCCTTGCCCATGTCGGTAATGGCGGCCTTCAGGATGTCCTGGTTGCGCTCCCACTCCTCCACAGTGCCGATATGGTCCTCGGGCATGGTGGACAACTCGATGGTATAGCTCAGGCCAAAGACGGAGTAGACCTCGTCAAACAGGCGGACGGTCTCCTGGATCACGTCCTGCATCTGATCCCGGGTCATAAAGACATGGGCGTCGTCCTGGTTGAAGCAGCGGACGCGGAACAGGCCGTGGAGGGCACCGGACAGCTCGTGGCGGTGGACCAGGCCGATCTCGCCCACCCGCAGGGGCAGCTCCTTATAGGAGTGGGGCTGGCTGGCGTAGACCAGCATCCCACCGGGGCAGTTCATGGGCTTGACAGCGAAATCCACATCGTCGATGACGGTGGTGTACATATTGTTCTTATAGTGGTCCCAGTGGCCGGAGCGCTCCCACAGCTGGCGGTTGAGCATGATGGGGGTGGAGATCTCCACATAGCCGTACTTCTTGTGGACCTGACGCCAGTAGTCCAGCAGGGTGTTCTTCAGGGTCATGCCCTTGGGCAGGAAGAAGGGGAAGCCGGGGCCCTCGTCCCGGAGCATGAACAGGCCCAGCTCGCGGCCCAGCTTCCGGTGGTCCCGCTTCTTGGCCTCCTCGATCTTGGCCAGATAGGCGTCCAGCTCGTCCTTCTTGGGGAAAGCGATGCCGTAGATCCGCTGGAGGGTCTCCCGGTTGGAGTCGCCCCGCCAGTAGGCGGCGTTGCAGGCGGTGAGCTTCAGGGCGTTGCCCTTGATGCGGCCGGTGGAGTCCAGATGGGGGCCGGCGCACAGGTCGGTGAACTCGCCCTGCTTATAGAAGGAGATGTGGGCGTCCTCGGGCAGATCCTGGATCAGCTCCACCTTGAAGGGCTCCGCCTTCTCCTCCATGAACTGAATGGCCTTGGCCCGGGGCAGCTCGAACCGCTCCAGCTTCAGCTTCTCCTTGCAGATCTTCCGCATCTCGGCCTCGATCTGCTCCAGGTGCTCCGGCGTGAAGGCGAAGGGGGCGTCCATATCGTAGTACCAGCCCTCATCGATGGAGGGGCCGATGGCCAGCTTCACCTCGGGCCACAGGCGCTTGACCGCCTGGGCCATCACATGGGAGCAGGTGTGCCAGTAGGTCTGGCGGTACTCAGGGTTTTCAAATGTAAACTCATTTTTAACTTCTTCAGACATGATAAAACTCCTTTCCGATGTTGAGGGGAAGGAACAAAAAAACGCTCCACCCCTGAAATGTGTCAGGGGTGAAGCGGTCTAACACTCCACGGTTCCACCCTGCTTGCAAGAAAAACGCAAACATAACGCCTGCGTAGGTTCTCCTGCCGCTTGTGACCTTCTGTAACGGGAAGGACCCGTCCCGGTCGTCCCGGGCGGCTCAGGAGCGGTACAGCCGCCGCGGGCGGAGGGCGCTCACAGCAACCGCGCCCCTCTCTGACCGCCGCTTTTGCGGGTTCTTCTCCGTCAAAGCCGATTTAACGGGAACACTATATCACCGGGGCGGGAAAATGTCAAGGGAAGAGGCTGTGTGGGATGAGTCTTTTCTTCTTGTGCGCAGTGCTCCAAAAGAGTGCTTAAAGAGCAAAGATTTCGCAAAATATGTCATGGAGTGAATTTGTACCTTTTGAGTGCAGGCCGGTGTCTGTCTCAATAAACAAGATACTATGATCAATCGCTGAAAACGCAACCCAAACTTTCGCATATTTCTGTTCGGAGTGAAAGCTTATAAGAAAATGTGTTTCTCTCTGCGGGTCATAGCTTCCGTGATTGCTGTTAAAAAATGGTCTGAAAAATGGAGTAGAGGACAGGGCGGTGATCAGAGATTCTTTTTGCTGTGGATTACTGAGATGAAAAGTTGAGAGGTCACAGTGAATTCTGATAGTCGTTTCGTTGGTGGGGACGTCCCATCGAAAGGATGTGGGCGTAAAGTATGCTGTAATCAGAACCAGAAAAACAAGCGCGGAACATCCCCAACGAGCGGCAAGTCTGCGGTCTTTGGAAATAAAAAGCTTAATGGACAGGACGAATGATAAAATCAGAATCATCGAACAGAACAAAACAATAACTTGCAAAAGAATACCGGATTACCTCCTTTATTTGTATGCATCAAAGCATCAATAAAAGGTTAAAACAACTGAAGTACATAGGAAGTTCAACTAGAGGAGAAGATGTATGATACTGTATTGCAGCATCATCTGATTTTGAAAAGCTGGGAGTCACTAAAGGCTCGTTCACATTATATGTTAAGATCTTTTCATAAGCATTACCACCATTATAGAAATACATGTCAAATACCAATTCATCGATAAGACCTTTACCTGTTACTGCACCAATAATATAGTTTCCATCACCAGAAGGGGAATTATTGACATAAGTATATTTTTCATTTTTACTATACCAAATTTTGAGCTCGACTAAGTCACTGGTACTTCTGGTGATGGTTGTATTAGTAGGAAGGCCTAACAGGACAAACATATCTTTAAGAACGGACGCAGCAGTGGTAAACTGGCCAAGATTGTCAACTATCTCTCCACCAACTGTCAATCCTAAACTGATGGCTGAGTCGATTTTTTTGCTGGTATCAGGGCCACTAAGTATCTCCTCCGGGGGCGTACGAATTAACTCAGTGACATAGGTATATACCTGCATATAATAGTTATTTCCACGATATGTATGTGTATAATAAGCTGGTTCGTTTGTGGATGTTGTAGCTGGTATTAGAACTGAGCCATTAATATACCCGTTTTTTTCGAAATCGCATTTGATAGAAGAGAACACCTCTTCTGGCAAATTCAGAAAGGAGACATCCTGCAGTGAACAGTTACTCAAGTCTTTTACTTGAACTGCCTGCAGAGTGTGTTCGTTTACTAACAGAAAGTTTTGACTGCCTGATTGGTATAGTTCAGGAATATCTTGTGATTGAATAGCTAACTGAGCGTTCGTACTTCTACTCCACATGTTAGCAAGACGGTATTCACCGTGTCCAACAGGGGAAATGAGAATTTGCAAATTAGTAGACGATGCTAGTGCTGGAGTGGACAAAGATAAACTTATGGACAGCACCAAGAGAAAGACTAACAGTTTTCTTTCTAAAATAAATCTCTTCAAGTTTATTGTATCATAATAATAAAATAATGTAAATAAATAAAAATAATTGTTGACTTTTACCTACATGAAATCACAATCCATCTTGCTTTGAAGCCACTGCCGCCAAATTGGGGATCCGGAACAAGCGCATCCGCCCCTACACGCCCCGCCACAAGGTCAAAATGGAACGAAGCCACCGGGAGGACCAAAAACGGTTTTACTCCTGCCACTGCTTTTATTCGCTGGATGACCTTGCAAAACAGCTCGCCGTCCATAACCGTCTCTCCAATAACTTTCCCATGAGGCCCCTCGCATGGCGTTCGCCACGTGAGTTCACTGTCCAATATGTTTGACAAACCTACAGGAGGCCGTGTGTGGTCCCTCTTCTGAGAGAATAGAACTGGGACTGTGCGATCCGTTCTTGCGGAGGGGGAGTGGATGGGATATAATAAAAGGACCAGCGGGAGAAAGATCTGTGATGTATCCCGATATACCAAGCAGGAGGTGGATATTATGCAGGAGCGCGAGGTACAGTTTCATATCCAGTGTGGGCCGGGTCAGGTGGGGAAGTATTGCATTCTCCCCGGGGATCCTGGCCGGTGTCAGGCCATCGCTCAGTATTTTGACGATCCGGTCCATGTGCAGACAAACCGGGAGTATGTGACCTATACGGGAACGCTGCTGGGAGAGCCGGTCAGCGTGGTGTCTACCGGGATCGGCGGCCCCTCCGCGTCTATCGCCATGGAGGAGCTGTGTAATTTGGGGGTCCATACCTTTGTGCGAGTGGGGACCTGCGGCGGGATCAAGCTGGAAGTCCAGAGCGGCGATGTGGTGGTGGCCACCGGCGCGGTGCGGATGGAGGGGACCAGCAGGGAGTATGCGCCCATTGAGTACCCGGCGGTGCCTGACTATCAGGTGCTCACTGCGCTGACGGCGGCGGCGGAGCGGCTGGGGAAACTCTGGAAGGCGGGGGTGGTCCAGTGCAAGGACTCCTTCTATGGACAGCACTCCCCCGGTCGGATGCCGGTCTCCTATGAGCTGGAGCCAAAGTGGGAGGCGTGGAAACGGCTGGGTGTGCTGGCCAGCGAGATGGAGTCGGCGGCCCTGTTTACTGTGGCTGCCGCCCGGGGCGTCCGCTGTGGATCGGTGTTCCATGTGATCTGGAACCAGGAGCGGGAGAAGGCGGGATTGGATCAGAAGGAGTCCCATGATACCTCCGCCGCCATCCAGGTTGGAGTGGAGGCGCTGAAGCTGCTGATCCAGCAGGATCGGGCGTGCACCTGAAGAACGGAACGAACCGGGCTGCTGCACCAGGTCCATTCCCTGTTTTGTACTCCTACTACTAGATAAAGGAACAGAGAAATACCCGCCGTCTGTATGCCGCAGGCGGCGGGTTGTGATTTTTACCGCTCACATCGACTGGATAGAATACAAAGGATCTTCTCGGATAGGGTCAGATGGCGCCCTGATCCGATAAAAGCTGCGTGATGTAAGATTGCGCGTCAAATGGCTCCAGAGCGCTGTCACGCCTCAGATAGAGGGGGTGGTGGGGATGTCCCTTTTTAGAACGCTTCCCCGCGGAGTACCAGACTGCGTTTCGGGCGCTACCTACCTGGATCATATCCTGTACGCATTGGGGAAGATATGGCCGCTTTTCAATGATGGTGCCCCAGGCGGCCCAGATGGCCGGCGCTCCGCCCCGGTCCAGGGAGAGGGCGTAGTCAAAAGCCTTCAGATTCTCCTGGTGGAGCTGGGCGTTGTAGGTCAGCTCCATATCATCCGGATTGGTAGCACGTTGGGCGTAGACGTTGAACATCAGAAAGCTGTCGAAGCCGTTGTACAGGGCGATACGCTCCACAGACTTCAAAGTGTTGTCCAGATTGTCCGGGGCCGCGGTGGAGGGATTGATCCCGATGCAGATCAGGGGGTGTTCTCCCCGGGTGCCCAGGATATATCGGTATTCCGAGTAAACATTTGGGACGTAGAGCCAGCGTTCCGCGTCATAGTCCGGGGAAGGACGGTCGGCCTCCTCCAGAGCCCGGTCGAAACGGATCAGTTCCAGTTCCGTCGTCTCACAAGCGGGGATATGCATGGTAAAGCACTCCTTTGAGTTATAGTATAATGGATAGGAACAGGGAAAGCGTTGCTGAGACGGACCTACTATATCAAAAAGCGGGGCGGCGGGCAAGGGCGGAGTCAGTTTCACAGGTGAGAAAAGCGCCAAAAGAAAAATGGGAAAAAGTCGAAAAAAGTGCTTGACAATCCGGGATGGGCGTGGTAACATATCGAAGCTGTCCGACAGAGGGCAGTACACTTCTGAATTGTGGTTCTGAATGAAGGAATGGAAACAGGGCGAAAAATTCCTGAAAAAAGTTCTTGACAGAGCGAACAAGAAGTGCTACAATAAGCGAGTCGCCTGCTGAGGCGGCGAGCAAAATAGGGAGCAGCCCGCCGGGGCGTCTGAGAGAACGAAAAAAGGTTGAAAAACCTGAAAAAAGTTCTTGACAAGACGAAAACGGTGTGGTAAGATAAACTCCCGCCGCTGAGAGCGGTGTGCACCTTGTAAATTAAACAACGTGACAAACACGAAGCACCAGATTTGGATTTGGTTGTAAACAAGCTTTTCGCTTGAAGACAACCGTTAAATTTCTTTGAAGCAAGGATGCTTCAATAAGATTGATTTAATTGACTTTGGTCATTTAAATACCATTTTATTGAGAGTTTGATCCTGGCTCAGGATGAACGCTGGCGGCGTGCTTAACACATGCAA
>OGKW01001608.1_pt1 | contig 12712 bp, 7 predicted proteins | sample 1572601 | NCBI WGS metagenome assembly OGKW01 (sample SAMEA2581875, study PRJEB24529) | metagenome | biome: Human gut stool | place: China | collected 2011
ATGATAAAATCATAATCCCCACTGTCTTTGGCTGACTGTATTAATTTCCTATATATCGTGAAATCAAGATTTCTTGCATCCAGCGTCGATGCAAACGGCGGTAAATATGTAAATCCTTCTTTCCGCAATGTAAAACGGACATCCTGATACATGTGCCCGGATTCATTTTTCATCGCCCGATATCCCTCATTGGGCATACCCGTCTTATTTTCAAGATAATAAGAAAAATCCTGCACAGATTCTGTATTTACGTAGAAAACTCTCTTATGTTTTTCTGACAGACACCGTGCAAGTCCGACAGATAATGCTGTCTTTCCTGTTCCCCCGATTGCAGAATAAAAAGAAATGATCTGTGTCTTATGTTCCTGTGTCTGTGATTCCGTCAGCCGATCCCTGCTCTGATAAGTCAGTTCATTGAAAAGTTCCCTGATTCCCAGATATTTATACACTCTGTTTACAGACAGATCCTCCGTACTTCCACTCTCATGTTCTTCTGCCAGCACACACAGATTGGAAATGTTATGTCTTTGAAGTCCTGCTGAATATAACGCCTCTGAGACAGCCAGAATTTCTACTGAGACAGGTGTCTCAAAACGTTGTTCAAAATAAACCGGATCGGATATGATCTCCAACTCTATCTGATCATCAAATTCTTCCAAAAATTTTCTTTCCAGATTCTGCAGATACAGCTCATCTGTATCTGCAATAATGATTAATGGCTTACTCATTTTTTTATCCTCGTACTATAAATTCTGCATTTGCAATTCTCAGCTGACTTCTGTCTGAAATAGGCTCTGGCACATTTGGCTGTATTCTTTTTCCATTAACATAAGTACCATTGGAGCTTCCCATATCCACTACAAAATAGCTGCCATTCTGCCTTACGATTTTGCAATGAACTCTGCTGACCGCATTATTTCCTGTTATCACACCCTGAACTCTTTCTCTGCTTTTTCCTATCAGGAATTCATTTTCACAAACAACAAAGTGAAACTGCCCATCTATGGATTGTATTGATATCTGATTCATGTCCGGCATATCCACTATCTTTTTCTGCCCAATATTGGGATCTGCAGAAGTATTTTTTGTATTTCTATGCATTACAGGTTTTTCCGCCTGTATACGTGTACTAATGTCATGAAGTTTTAATGTTCCATCCTCCAACGCATCTATCACCTGACGCATTTTCGGATGATTCATCATTCCTATCCGTTCTATTTTCTGCACCAGCTGAGCCTTTATTTCATTGTCAAATTCATTTTTATTTTTATGAACACCCGTTATATTTACAGGCAAATAAATGATCTTCACATTATTCGTGCCAGACTCTACATATATATGGCTAAGGCGATTATCAATACATGCCATATTTAAAAATCCAAGATTTTCAATCTGAATTAAAGCTTCGAGCAAACTGTGAATCGCATTTAAGATCGTATCCATATCCGAAGATGCAATGTAATCCTCCAGTGATGTATATTCTCTTGTGAAATAAATTAGTTTTATTTTTCCATTATATTTGATTCTATGACACCTTAACAGGTTGGCATTTTCCTGATTCTGCATCACTTTATAGCCAACATCATAAAAGATCTCATTATTTTCCAATAAGTAGGCAGTGTCTTCCGTGTCTTGAATTTCTGTCAATTTATCTGCAAAGTACTCGTCCATTTTTTCACTTCCTAATCAAAATAAAATGTAAATTCTTCATCTGCGATTCGAATACTGTCCTGGTCTGAAAGTTCATAAGATCTTTCCGCATCCATCATCTCTCCATTCAGATATGTATGATTCGTCGAACCTTTATCCATGAGATAATAAGTTCCATTTATTTTTTCAATCACTGCATGTCTGCGGCTGACCGCCTTATTATTTATTATTGTAAAATCATTTTCTTTTTCCTTACCGATATTAAAAATATTTTTTCTGACAGTCACGCTCTCCCCTGTGCTGATTCTCTCTAAGATTGGATATCTTTCCTCCTGCTGCAAAAGAGTTGTGTCTGCCTCGTCATCCTCCTGCTGTGTCAAAAGGGTTGTACCACTTTCATCCTCCTCCATCAGTAATGTCGTTCCACCTTCATCGTTACTGTCACTGTGATAATGTCTTTCATAGGATGAACGGTCATTTGTGATGTAACCGCTTTTTCCCGTCTCTGCTTTTACGATTTTCCGGAATGCCTGTGGACATTTTTCGCGGATATATCTCTCAATGTCCTCTATTTTATAATTCTTTGTATCATTGAGGAATACCTGGAATTCCTTCAGAAACTGCTCTGGCTCTTTGCCATATCTGCCTGCATACTGTACGGTATCTGCAAGAAACGCATAAACATTTCCACTCGTAATTCTGCTATTGATCGGCTGATATACAAAGAACACTTCCCTGGTTCTTTCACATACAAACACCATTTCCGGCTGTAACATGAGATTATGCAGATACAACCCATTCATTTCAATTTTTTTAGTCATCTCAATTGTCTGCGCCACAAGCAGAAAAAACGTTTCTTCCTCCACACCCTTTTTCAGATATGATATAAGAGGTACCACATCTGGTGCCGTATAGATAATCGTCTTTTTTCCTTCCTGCCTCGGTCTGAAACAGCCGCGGAAAATCTGTTGTTCAAAAATATTGATTTCCCGCTCATTGATCTGTTCCCCAAATGATAACTTACTTTTAATCGTAACTATATTTCCCTTTGAAACTATGCGATACTTTGCCATATCTCTCAGTCCTTTTTTTATTTTCTCTTACGTCTTATTTTGATACGTCCGCTTCGCAGTGCGATCGATGCACCGACGCCACCGCCTGTTACTACTGCTGCACCCGCAATAGAACCTGCAAACAATGGCTTATTGTTATACCAACGGATGAATGTGTTGGTTGTTACAAGAATTCCATTTAAGACATAGTTTGTTTTATTGCCAGCTGCATCCACAGCCATAATCGTGACATCCTGTTTTTTCGTATTGTTTGGGATATTGAACTGATAGTTTTCACCATCCACTGTGTAATCACATTTTTTATCACCAATATAAATCTCAACACTATCTAATACCAGGTTGTCGTTGACTGTCACATTTGCTGCTTTCTTATCCACTGGATACTGGGCATTGCTCTCAACATCAATTGGAATAACGACAGGAGCTGTTTTATCCACACCAAATGAGATTTCTGCTTCTTTGGATTCATCAATGTTCTCATTGACATTTCCTGCAATATCCTCTGAATACAGTGTTACAATGTAACGTCCATCCCCGGCAAAAAGAGACTTGTCGATGGTGTAATCATACTGATACCACTGTCCGTTTCCACCAGATTCCTGTACCTGATAATCGATACCTTCTTCTAATGTCCTCGGTGTTCCATTTGTATCTACTACTACTTTGATTTTGTCATGTTCCAGACTGTCTACGTTGACTTCTTGTAACTTGACATCAATCTCGTTCTGAATATAAGTTCCTTCAATATCCTTTAAGGTCTGATCAAACACGTAAACTGATCCAAAGCGATTTACAGAGAACGTAACTGTTGCATTGCTCTCATTTCCAGCCATATCGGTCAATGTGGCATTTATCGTATAGATGTCGTCATAGCTTTGCTCTTTCGGGAAGTTCTGGAATGTAAATGTCTCTCCATTTCCCTGATTCGTATAAGAGCCTTCCGGTGCCACACTTCCCTGATTTGCACCAACCAGTTCAATGTTCACACCATTGGTATCAAAGTTTGTATCTGACATTACGATCTGTGGAATAACATCTCCATTATTTGCCGAATAATCTTCGATACCAACAATTTCAATTTCCGGCTCAGTGAGATCCACATAGTACTCTTCTCCTGTATAGGTTTCAGCTATGTTTCCTGCCATGTCCGTGTATTCCACATTAAAATTGTATAAACCATCTGTACCACATGTAATGGTTGCGGTATGAACATCTCCATTTCCGATAAATCCGCCAGACTGTGGGAATGAGATCCCTGCTCCGTTATCAGTTGCTGTTCCTGTTATCCTTACTCTGTTTTCAGAGAAATTATGTTCTTCAATCTGAATCGTCGCTGTACGCGCTGCTGCATAATAATTGCCATTTACTGCATTATTGTTGTCATAAGTAACCGTAATCACCGGATGAGTTTTATCGATGGTAAAATCATCTGCTTTTACTGTCTCTGCCTGATTTGCTGCCTTATCCTTTCCACTGACAGAAAGCGTATAATCACCATCTTCTGCAAATGTAATGGTTGCAGTACTTACACTCTGATCCGGGTTTTCCGTATTTTCGGTTGTCTGCCATGCTGTCAACTCAGGAATCACACCATCTGTATTGGTAATATCTGCCTTAAAATCTGCCGCCTCAAAGTTGCGTTCTGTAACTGTAATGGTAGCAACTCTGTTCTCTTTGAACATGGTTGTATTTTCAGCATCCGGTGTCTCATTATCAAATGCAATTTTGATTTCCGGTTTTGTCTTATCAATACTGAATATCAGTTCGTCTTCTGATGTATTTCCTGCACGGTCTGTCATTTTGATATGCATTTTTATCTCATTGCTGTTATTTTTTACAGTGAATGACTTTTTCAGTTCTGTAACAAGGTTTTTGTCTTTCTTTGTCTGACTCCAGCCATCCGCATTTCCACTGGAAAATGCACCCTGATTACTGATCTCCACATTTCCTGACTGATTGTTTTCCTTATCATAAGGCGATTCCACTGTCCATTCCACAGAACGGATTCCCGAAAATGTATCTGTCACTGTAACATCTACCGTTACATCTTTTTCATACAGTTCATTTCCCTTTGCATCCTTGCTTGCAGCTGCCGCCTTGTTAAAATCAATATGTTTCTCACGGGCATGCTGCTCGGCTGTTTCAATGATCAGACTGCTCGGTGTCACATATCTTTCTTCGTGATTATTTAACATATCGTAAGCACAGGCATAAATCTGTCCTTTAAATCCTGCCTGAACCACAAATGTCACTTTTCCTTCTGCATCTGCCTGTACAATCTGCTCACTGCTTTTTGTTCCATTGGCATCTACCGTATAATAGTGGATCTCCTTTACACCGGAATCCCCTTCTTTGGAGCCGTCCGTAGCCGTTACAGTCACCTTTGTATTTTCCACAAAATAATAACCATAATCCGTCTCTGTATAAGAAACACTTCCATCTGCTTCTTTATTTCCTGCTGCTTCCATATCAATGCTTAAAATTTCCGGAGCTGTAATATCCTTGTAGACACGCTGTGTTTTGGAATATTCATTTCCAGCATTGTCAATGGCTGTAATTACCATATCATAGCTGTTGGTATCTGCATTAATGACAGCATCCTTCGTGTTGATCTCATAGCTTTCCGTAACTGTTTTCTGATCTGGATAAGAAACGTTCACTAACTCCTTGTTATTAACGGAGGCTTTCACACTATAAATTCCAGAATCTTTATCTTCTACTTTAATTCTGACTCCAGTATCACTGTTGTTATAGATGATTCCATTTTTTCCAACATATCCTTCTGCAGATAAAACAGATGTAATGGTCGGTTTCACTGTTTCAATCATTAAATTGCTGTTTTTCACATTGGAATTTGCTGTCGTCACAAGTGTCTTTTCAGACTGGTTGCCAACGTTATCCGTAACTGTTGCACTAATTTTTTTATCTAAATATACTTTCTGTTCATTTAAAACAGTCTCTGCCGGGAGTTCAAATACCGCTGTATCATCGCTTCCGACTGCCTTTGTCTGATAAGCTTCTTCACCTACATATAATGTAATTTCGTTCAGTCCTGCTGACGGTACTTCTGAACCATCGTCACTGTGTAAATCATCTGCTGTTACAGTAACTTTGATCAAACCATTTCCATAGTTACCAAAGGTAAAAATATTTAAAATTTTTGATGCATCTTTCTTTTCAATATTAAATCTTGTTACATCTGGCTGATGTGTATCAAGACAGATTGTTTTTGTGTCAATTGTTTTATTTCCTGCGATGTCCGTATAGGTGGTGACAACTGTATTTTCGCCTTCCTGTACATCCTGCAAATCGCTTGCTGAAAGTGTAAGAGAATCCTCCTGCACAATCTGATCACTACCTGTAATACTTTCCACAAAGTTCTTTGCCTTCGAAGTAAGTTTATCTCCGTTTACGGTCACAGTTCTCGCTGCAAGACCACTTCCGTTAGTCTGATCTTTTTGTTCTGTAATCTCGTATGCAATTGTTGGAATCTCTTTGTACCAATACTCTGTCTTTCCATCTTTTGCATTTTCATATTTGCCATCTGCCTGTGGCGTCACCTTTACTACAGGTGCATCTTTTTCCAGCATTAAAACATCCGATACAATACCATTATGATTCTTAATTTCTGTTAATTTATATGCCTTACTCTCATTGCCCAATGCATCCACTGCTTTGATATGAACCTCTTTCAGGCTTGCAAATATACCAGCTTCTTCCAATGGAACCGTAACTTCTATCGTTGCATCACTTGTTCCACTTACTTGTGTACTTACAGTTCCCGTATACACTTTTGTATCATCATCACTGTACACGCGGACTTCTTTCACACCAACTGCCGGATAATCCGATTTGCCGTCTTTTTCATTCACATCTTTCGCAGTAACTTTTACTGTAATATTTGCATTGCAATAATTTCCAAAATCGTATTTTTTTATTGTATCAGCAGGAATCAGAGACACTTCCGTAATTTCAGGTGCTGCACTGTCCCGATATACAGTAATAACTCCGGCTTCTGAACACTGTTTTGCTTTGTCAATGGCATAAACATAGATTTTATCAATGTTCTGATTTTCTGCTAATTGAATGCCGCTTATTTCAAACTTTCCATTTTCATTTAATGCTGCTTCCTGTGCCCCATTCAACACATCATCCGGTGTAAGTTCTGTTTCTGACCAGACAACCTTTTTCAAATTTTCATCCACGGCTGTACCTGTGATATCCACTGTTGTGTCTGCTTCAGTTTTCCAAATTGTTTTCTCATCGTCACTCAGTTCAATTTTTGGTTTTGTTGTATCAATCACAATTTTCACAGACGGATTGAGACTTATTTGTTTTCTGCCAATAATTCCACCTTTATACACTGATGAAATGATAGTTGTTTCTGTTAAGTTGAGTTGCGTTTTGCCCACTCCCCATTGCGAAAGACTGATTTTAGTTTTACCATCAAATTTTAAAATGGCTGATGATGAATAATAGTTTCCATCCTCATCCGCTGTTATTTGATTATTTCCACTATCTAACAGATTCAGACCTGCAAGAGCCAACGAATCTTTATTTTCATTTTGAATATCTTCAAATTCAGCAGTTACATTCTGGTCACCATTTACGTTTTCAATCTTATAGACTGCTGTTCCATCTTCATCCTCTGTTAAATTATTTTCCTGTATCGGCGTACCATTGACCGAAAATATTTTTACTGTTTTACCTTCATTTGGTTTTACAATGATTGCAACTTCTGCTCCAGAATCTACAATAATATTTTTTTCACTGGAACCATTAACCTCAACAATTCCTCCATCATCAGTTGTAACAGAAACTGTGTACGTATCAATTTCTGCTGTCACTTCTATACTATGTGCCTGTTTTATTCCTTCTGAAAATATATATTCTTTCTCTTTTAAGCTGTTATTTATTTCGTTTTCATTAAGCTTTTCATCATTGTCCACTCTAAAACTTGTAAGATGATACTTGTTGTCTGTAACAGCTGCTTTTATTTTGTACTCAGAATCTGTATATGGAACATTCCGGCTACCGTCTTCTCCACTCTCGGTTGTGATTTCAACTTTATCATTTTGTGCATCACTATTTAAAATTAGCTTTCCATTCTGACTGATTTTATATGTGATTGTGAACTGTTTCTTTGCGAATGTGACTGTAAATGCATAATTTGCATCTAATGTTTTATCCTTAAATTCTTCATATACAAATGCACCGCTCGCATTTATCTTCTTGTTCCACCAATTATCGTTGGTTTCTCCATCCGGTTTCCAATCTGCAGTTTCTTTTTTTACTGTTACAGCAGTGATTTCATAACCTTCCTTTGGTGTTGCTGTTACTACATTATTTTCTACCTTTACTTCTCCTGCATCATTTTTTGCTGAATTATCAGAAGTATTTGCATTTGCAGTAACAGAATAAGATGCAGATTTTTTTTTAAGCGTAATTTCACTTAACTCAATCGCTTTAGTGCTTACCTGATCTGCAGTGACCGTTTTCACATCAGAATATCTGTCATATGTATCTTTATCCGCATCTGCTGGCTCAACTTCAATCGTATACTTATCATCCTCTTTTAGTGTCAAATCATCTATGGGAATGGTAAAACTTCCATCGGCTCCTGTAATTGCATTATGAGTCACAGTAGTCGCACTGTCTTTAGGATATTTTACAATTACCTTAGCACCTGCATATGCTTTCCCTTTACTCGTACCCGTGTTTTCATTAGTATCATACGGAACCATCACCTGTCCTGTGATTGTGACTGTACCACTTTTACCTGTTGCAGTGTTATCTGCTGATGCTCTGATACTTCCAAATGGTATCGTTGTTGCCATAATTAATGCGATCATTAACCATGCTGCAATTCTTTTTCCTTTTGTTCTCCAAAACATTTCCATTTTCTAAATTATCTCCTGCGTATGTATGATGATTTCATTCAAAACCAGTTCATACCTTTTATCTGTGTTTTTTACATTTTCAGCCAGCACAACTGTTTCTTCTTCCTGTAATACAGTTGTAGTTTCTTCTAAAACAGTTGTTTCCTCCTCAACCATCTGAAGCGGTATAGTGGCTTCTTCCTGCAATAATGTAGTCTTATCTTCATCTATCTTCGGAAGAACCTCCGTTTTTTCATCATTTTTCAATTTCACTGTTGTGCGTTCTGTCAGACTGCTTTTCCTTGTTTCAGATGTTTTGGTGCTTCTTTTAGACAATGGATTTTTCTGTCTGTTATTTTCCTCTCGCATTGCCATAATCTGACGTTCTGCCGATTTACCACTAAGATCATCTATGATTCCCCGTACATCCATTTTTAAAAAAAGATAAATGGATATCAGTGTTAAAACTCCTGCTAATGAAAATGCAATGATGGATATGAGTTGTAAAGTACCTGCATTCATGATGCTTTCACCTCCGTATCTTTTGCATATGCATTTTCCACTGCTGCCTCTGCATCCTGCAAACGCTTTAGAATATCATTTTTCATTTCTTCTGTTTTATCTGTCGTTGTATCAACCTGCTCCGTACCAGCTTTTACCTGTTCCAGCAACGCTTTCATATCTTCCTGTGCTACGTCATCTGCCTTAAATTTTCTTGCATAAGTTTCCACAGCATTCATTGCCAGTTTGTATACTTCCAGATTTACAATTTCATTCTCATCCTGACTCTCAGATACGGTTGCTACGAGTTTTGTTATATTCTCCCAATATGGAAGATAGGTTCCTTTATCAGATGCTTCCTGCACATTCAGTGTGATATCGCGGTTAAACTGTCCTATATCACGGTACATTTCAGCCATCGTATAATAACTGCTGTCCTCACCGCCATAAGTACATGCCGCCTCAAACCACTGAATCGCACTTTTCATTCTGGTTATCTGATTGTCTGAATTTTCTGTTTTTCCATAATCGTAGTAATACCAGTATAATTTTCCTATCTCAAAAGCAAGATCCCCATAATCGCTATTCTGCTGCAAAACAGTCAAATTACTGTTTATTTTCTTTTTGAATAATTCCTCTTCTTCCAATGAAAAGACCGCGTCATCCTTAAATGCCTCGATTATTCCAAAATACGCTTCCGAATTGCCCGGCAGAATATCTATTGCTTTGGCATAATAATCGATTTTTTCCTCATCTGTCGCAGATAATTCTGCCTGCTTGATGTTATTATCATAATCGCTGTTGTTCACATGAACCCTCATTCCTGTGCATACACACCCTGCAATCAGAAAAAATACAGCTGAACCTGCTGTAATAAAAAAAACTTTCAGCTTATTTTTCTGTTTCTTTCGATACCCCTCGTCCATCTCATCATAATGATCCAACGCATATAACAATTCTGCACATGACTGATAACGGTCTTCCGGGTTTAACTGGGTACATTTTTGAATGATCGCTTCTAATCCACTGGACAACTGCGGATTCCAATATCGGATTGGATATATTTCATAAGGAGGTTCACATGGATTCTGTCCTGTGAGTAAATGGTATAGCGTCACGCCAAGACAATATACGTCTGTTCTGGCATCCGTCTGACCTTTTCCTCCAAACTGCTCCGGCGCAGCATATCCTTTTGTTCCAAGACTTACTGTATCTGCCAGATTCTGTTCTTTGTATTCCCTCGCAATACCAAAATCAATTAACTTGATATTTCCATTCGGCTGCAGCATAATGTTTGCCGGTTTCATATCCCGGTAGATAATTGGCGGATTCTGCGTATGCAGATAATCCAATACCCTGCATAGTTCCTTTGCCCACTCAATTACAACTTCCTGTGGCTGTGCACCTTCTTTACTCAATACACTGCTTAAGGTTTCTCCCTCAATGTAATCCATGACAACATAGATTACATTTTCTTTTTCGATAATGTCTACAATTCTTGGCAGTGACGGATAATCCAGTTTTTTCATCATGTTTGCTTCCGCCATTGCACTTGCAACTACAACTTCATTGTTCTTATCATAAGCTTTTCTCTCGATTTCTTTGATTGCCCACTGCTTATTCAGGTTTTTGTCCATCGCCAGGTAAACTTTTGACATTCCACCTTTTCCGATCAGCTTTAAAACCTCGTATTTTCCCTCAATAATTGTTCCTCTCTCAGCCAACTTTCATTTCCTCTTTTGCCTTATTTGAGTTTGATATAAATTGCAGAAATGTTATCCGTTTCCATCCGTTGTTTATTCCATTCGATCATTTCTCTCAATTTTTCTTTTATCTGCGCTTCATCAAGATTTTTATGCGGATTCAGTGACTCAGAAATTTCGTCTTCTGATAACATATGACGGAATCCATCTGAGCATAACAAAAGGGCTGTGCCATGCGCCAGCCTTCCATTCTCATATTGTGGTTCAAAAAATTCATTCACACCGATACACTGAAGAAGCACGTTTCTGCGATTATCCTTTTTAGCTTCCTCTATTGTCATATTCCCACGTTTTATTTCTCGCGCAATGAATGTATGATCCTCGGTCAGCTGCTGCAACGTATCCGATAATGTATAAATTCTGGTGTCTCCAACATGACAAAGCATATATTGCCCATCACTGTTTAATAAAACCGCACTTATTGTTGTTCCAAGCTGAATCTGGTTTTCTTTTCCATACCTGATCAGTCTGCCATTTATTTCTTCCAAAAGACTCTGCCACTGTTGTCTTATTCCTTCATCCCCAACATGCATTTCGTTCTTTATGTAAACCTGTTCAAACCAGTCTGAAAAAGCCCTGACGACCGTTGCACTGGCAAGCTCCCCTTTTTCCATGCCACCCATGCCATCACAAATTGCGATCAGAAGTGTCTCTCCATGTTCCTCAGAACATCCTTTTAATAACAGACTGTCCTGATTGGTCTTCTTTTTTATCCCAACGTCTGTATCATATGCAATATAAAATTTCTTCAACTTTTTCCCCCTGTTTTTCTTTACAATTATTCTTTTTATTATATTATTCACCTACAATTCACACCATATAATCTGATGTAATTTTGCTAAAATGATTGCCTGCTGCGAAAAAATGCAAAAAAAGAATGCTGATTTCTCAACATTCTTTTTTTTGCGCAGTCTACTGCCGATACCATATCATTCATATCTATTGGTCAATCGAATCCATAACTGTAGGATTTCAACCTGTTTCCATTCCATTACTCGTTTCTATATCATAAACAGGAAGTCTTTTTTCATTATTGTTCTTAATGCATATTTATTGCCCACTCCTTCTCCTTTTTTTATTAAACTCTGAATTAGGATTTTGTGAATTTCCAATTATACAAAAAACTGAAAATCCTCCTAAAATCATTGACATAACTAATACTATTCCCCACATAAGCTTTCCTCTTGACGCAGTTGACATTGTTTTCTGCATGAGTCTTCCGCCATGTCCTCCTCTGAAAACTCGTCCTAAAACAATCAGTACAGAAATGCTACATGTTGTAAATATAGCGGCAATTTTTCTTATCGCAATCCAAAATGGTTTATTTTTATTAACCTTTCCCTGTACGATTGGAATTAATATTCCAATTCCAATACTTATAGCATAAAGAATTCCTGTAACTATTCCTGTATTTTTTCCAAATAAAGAACCATAAAGTAACATTGGCATCATCCATGAAATAGAGCAACCAAATAATAGCAATGATGAATACATTGATAATTCATTATCTTTTCTTACCAATTTTATAATTGTAAGTATCAATAATATACTAAAACAGCTTATATTTATGCATGAAATAATTTTTATTGGTTTACTTTCAATATAAGCAGCCATTAACTCTGCACCCAAGAAAAATATATCCATATAAATTACTATCATAAAACATTTTAAAATTTCCTTACTCTTTCTCATCATTATTTTCTCCATCAAACAATCCAAATACAAAGTCCTTAATATCATCCCTTAATGATTTTCCATTTCTGCCAAGCCATTTTTTATTTTTCCTCCTGTAGTTCTTCTAAAATTTCCTACACTTACACCAGCTTCTGCGGCATTGATTTTGGTA